>Ga0208261_1000922_pt1 | contig 10949 bp, 9 predicted proteins | sample Knorr_S7_td_DCM__FD_185595 | JGI IMG/M metagenome (GOLD analysis project Ga0208261, IMG submission 185595) | Marine microbial communities from Southern Atlantic Ocean transect - Knorr_S7_td_DCM_ad_131m_LV_B (SPAdes) (version 3) | ecosystem: Environmental > Aquatic > Marine > Oceanic | place...
CTCCTGACCCTCTTTTCCTGTGGCATAATCTGCACGTAAAACAACTGATGAAAATACAAGCCTTAGCCCTATTCCTGTTGAATACTTGAAATTGCTGTACAATTCAGAATTATTAGTCGGGGATACCTGCCCAATCTCATAAAAGACCGCTGATTGAACTGCCTCAAAAACACCTTTTTCAAAAATAAAATTAAAAGGAGTTGAGCTTTCTAAATAGTAAGTTCTAAATTCAAGTCCGGCAAAAAATGAGTACTTATCATAAAATCTGGATATTGGATAGCTTCTTAATCTGTTTGGCCCCCCAAGAGATGTAGCGTTTGAATTATTACCTTCCAAATTAAAGTCCTGTACCCCCCTGACAAATCCCCTGCAAGATGTTTCTATTGAAATTGAAGAATCCCTCTCCTCTTTTTTTGATTCCTCAATACATTCAGCAACTGCCTTTTCAGTATCTTCCACATCGCTATCTCCGAAAATACTTAAACGTTTCTTTACGTTTGACTTTGAAAAAAATAAATTGGCAACTAAAACTGAACTTAGATTCTCATTTGGATAGTAGGCAGTCAATGAATGATCTTCGACATCAAAATTTTTTAGACCCTCCCCTTCAAATCCATATTTTTCATACTGAAATCGGTATCCATCCCTCGGGTCTATTCGGTCATCGGTCAAATCAATCCTGAGTCCTTGTCTGGTGACAAAGATGTTTACAAGATCAATATAAAGCAGAAAATTTTTTATGAAATCTGCAATACTATCTTCTTGCTCGGTAGTGGTCATGTTTTCCCAATCCTCAAAGTCTGCAAGGTCGCTTCTTTCCAAGTCAATCTCTGGAAAAGCAAACGCTCCTCCATAATAGAATTCCAGTTGTCTCTCAAAAAAATTCAGTCCAAGGTCAGCAGCACGTGCCCAACTGTGTTTAAATTTCAAAGTGAATTCTGGATCTTCTGGGGAATCAGGTCCTCTGTCATAAAAAGCAAACCCTCCCTTTTTACCGTCTGCATATGCAGCAGATAGAGTGATATGCTGAGTGAATAAAGGAATATCAGAAGCAACAATGCTATCAACCTCAATTTCCCCTTTAATTTTTAACAAACTAAGAGTTGAACCGTCTCCGACAAGATTAACAAAAGTTGCACCTGCTCCATTTCCTGACCCTAATCCTGGAACCTGATAAATTAGAGGGTAAATGAAATAAGAAATCTCATCACTAACCTGCTTTTTCCTGCGTTCAATTCCAAAAACCATTTCAGTAATAAGAAAACTTTGGATTAATAGTAAAATTATTGTAATTACTATAGAATTACGCACAGGTTTTTTATTCAAATGTTGTTTTAAGATAATTTGAAGGAGAGAATAGTACTGGAGAATTAAGTTACAGTATTTACATTCAGAACTTTAACTTTTAAAAGTGCCATTACAAGTTGATCATATTTAGAGCTAAATATTTACCAAGTGAATTATAAATCATTTTAAAGTATTTTTTAGAAAATTTTTAGCCAATCCCCTGAAAGTGAATAAGTAGAAATTTCAAAACTCATCTGATCAGTCATAAGTATAAGTATTTCCCGAAAGTAAGAACCAACAAGTCTTGCTATTACAATTTAAAAGGTTTCCGCTGATATACCGAATTGAATTTTTAAAACATTTCAATCGAGTTATTACTTCTGTTTCCAAGATTTTTCTTTTAATTCAGCATGCGCTTTGATGCACTTTCATCAGCCCCTTATCGCCGTTTTTGGCTGGGCTCCATTGCCTCAGTAGGCAGTACTCAACTCTACTTTATCAGTAAGGCCTGGTTGGTTTTTGAGCTAAGTGGATCAGCACTTGACCTAGGATTTCTCGGTGCGGCAACTGCAGTGCCAACAATTATTGCGACTCTGATTGGCGGTCTTGTAGCAGATCGTATTAACCGGCGCTCTGTTCTGATATTAACATCTGGGATTTCAGCGGTACTACTTCTTTTATTAGGAATTCTTGATGCTTCTGAGTTAGTTAGAGTCTGGCACGTATTGCTGATCTCAAGCTTGCTTGGACTTGTGCAGGGTTTTGACTTTCCAGCCCGTTCATCTATTTTTCCTGCATTAATAGATAAAAAACAGATGATGAGTGCGGTTTCACTTAACTCAATTCTTTGGCAGGGATCAAGAATGATTCTTCCCGCCATAGGTGGTTTCCTTATTTCAATTACCGACACCTCTCTGATTTTTTTTATATGCGGAACTGGCTTCTTCTGCATGATGGCAGTACTGTTAACACTTGAAGTTAGGCAGGATAATAATACTAAAGATACCCCATGGTATGAATTTAAAGAGGGAGTGAAATTTGTCCTGCACCACCGCCTTTTCCTGACGCTTATCCTGCTTTCATGGATCTCCATGTTTTTTGGTACATCTTACGTACAGATAATGCCTTTATTTGCTGACATGCTCCAAAGTGGAGAAAGAGGTTTCGGCCTTTTAATTTCAGCCACCGGTATTGGATCGATAATTGGGAACTTATTCATCTCTCATTATCAGGAATCTCGGAAATTAGGCATAATGATGCTTTCAAGCGCAGCAATAGCACCATTTTGCCTTATAGGATTCAGTCTTGTTGCATGGATTTTTGCAGGTAAAGCGGGTGTATTTTGGATGGCATGCTGCTTCGTGATTCTTGCTTCTGCCCTTAGTTCTGTATTCCTGGTTAGCTCTATGACAGTTCTACAAGTTAAAGTACCTGATGATTTCCGTGGACGAGTGATGGGAATACACAGCATAACCTTCAGTATGATTTCATTGGGGGGACTTGTTGCAGGAGTAATTGCCGCAAAATTCTCTGCTCCAGTTGCAGTAGTTATTGGAGCCCTTGTTGTTATTTCTTCTGTAACTTTAGTAGTGCTTAAATTTAGTGAGATTATAAAACTTGATTTGAATAAGTAATTAAATTCCAAAAAATAATTTGAATAACTTCAGTGTTTAAATTTAGTCAGAGATGAGTTAAATTAAAAACCAATTACAACTAAATATTTAATCCGAAATTTGACTACTCAAATGAGTTCAAAATTAAAAATTGGCAGCCGAGTTGCTCTAAGTGACGGGAATAGTATGCCTTTGCTCGGACTTGGCGTATGGGATGCTAAATCAGGTAAAGAAACTTATGATGCTGTCATTCATGCACTGAGTAAAGGATACAGGCATATCGACACTGCAGAAATGTACGGAAACGAAAAAGATGTAGGCAGTGCAGTTATTGACTCCGGAATAGCAAGGGAAGAGATTTTTATAACAACCAAGCTTTGGGATAGTGGCCTAGGCTATGATCATGCCTTAAATGCATTTGATGTCAGTTTAAAAAAGTTGAATCTAGAATACATTGATCTTTACCTGATTCACTGGCCGGAAAAAGGATCCCGGCGGGAGATATGGAGTGCGCTTGAAAGAATAAAAAAAGAAGGGAGAAGCCTTTCAATAGGTGTAAGCAATTTTGCTCCAAAACACCTTAATGAGATATTAATAAATGCTGATTTCACCCCGACAGTTAATCAAATTGAGATGAGCCCTTTTTTACATCAGCAGGAAATTTCATCATTCTGTAAAAAAGAAAACATTCATTTGACAGGATATTGTCCGTTAGCCAGAGGAACCCGCTTTAACAATCCTTTACTTTGTAGGGTAGCAGAAGAAACGAATAAAACTGCAGCGCAGGTAATGATTCGCTGGGCTATTCAAAATGGTAATACTGTTATTCCCAAATCTGTGCGTCCAAAAAGGATCGAAGAAAATGCAGATGTATTTGATTTCGAATTGAGAGAAGATCAGATTAAAATTCTTGATGAATTGGAAGAAGGACTGCGTTTTTGTCCTGATCCTCTTGTACTTCCATGAAAATAATTTTTCTTCCAATTACAGCCTAAATCCTTACAGGAGGTCTGAATTCCAGTATGTGTGGTCATGGTAATGAAGAATACTTCTTGAACTGGTCTGGTAAATTTATCCTAATCCTTAAAAATACTATCGGATTCAGACAATTATTATTCCGTGATTACTCATTGGCAAACTCCTGATTCTTTTTCCTGATGAAGAGAAAATTGCATTTGCAAGTGTAGGTGCAGCAAGTGGCACTGCTACTTCACCAACACCTCCTATTTCGTTCCCGCTTTCAATTATTTCAACTGATATCTCTGGTGATCCCTTGAGTCTTAGAATTGGATAATCATGAAAATTACTTTGCTCTACCATTCCGTCTTTTAAAGTAATTTGCTCACCCAAAGCTGCTGACAAACCAAAAGTAAATCCCCCCTCCATCTGAGCTCTGATGGTATTTGGATTAATTACTTTCCCGCAGTCTATGGCAATCCAAGCCTTATGTAATTTAAGCATACCTTTCATACCAGTAGAAACCTCAATTGCAGCAGCCGCAATACTACCGCGAGTCTTATGAAGAGAAACTCCTAATCCATGTCCTTTAGGAATTTCTCGTCCCCATTGAGATTTTTCAGCCACCTTATCTAAGACTTTCTGAAAACGAGCTTTACCTGCTAACAGTTTCATACGATAAAGTAATGGATCATGTCCAGCTAGATGAGCTGACTCATCTATTGCACTTTCAATAAAAAAAGCGTTAAAAGAACTGCCTACTGAATGCCAAAATCCAACAGGGACCCCTGAATCAACTTCAGTATAATCAAGATTAAAATCTTCTATTGCATAAGGAATTTCATCCGCGCCTTCAGTTGACAATGGATCTACGTTAAACCAGGCCATTGGTGCAAAAAACCGTTTAAGAATTGAAGGCGAGGCTAATTGATTGTTCCACGAAACTGGGAATCCATCTTTATTCAATCCAATCTGGAAACGACTCATGCTCGCAGGACGATAAAAACCCTGCTGGATATCTTCTTCCCTCATCCATGTTACCTTGACCGGTTTACCTAATTCTTTAGAAAGTATTAAAGACTGTTTTACAAAATCAGTTTCTCCTCGCCTCCCAAAGCCACCTCCAATGTAGGTTGTGTAAATTTTAATCTGCTCCTCGTCTAATTCAGAAATTTCTTTTGCGACATCCATGCACGCTTCTTGAAACTGAGTAGGGACCCATACTTCACAAGAATTTTCTGTAACATTAGCAGTGCAATTCATTGGTTCAAGTGCAGCTTGTGATAAATAAGGCACTTCGTATTCTATATCTAGGACTTTAAATGCTTCAGTACTGGTCTTTCCTTCAGAATCCAGTGCCTTGATCAATTCGGCCTTAATTTGCTTACTTTCAAGGCCTTTAGTTTCTCCTCCATTAAATTTAACATTCAAGGCTTCCATTCCTCGTTTTGCTCGCCATGTATTATCTGCAATAACTGCTATCCCATTAGGTATAAGAACCACTTTTTTTACACCCCTAATTTTATTTGCAGCAGCCTCATCATATGACATAACTTCACCACCAAAAACAGGTGATTGGCGAATAGTTGCATAAGTCATTTCAGGCAGTCTTACATCAATTCCGAACTGTGCAGATCCATTTGTTTTGCTTGGAATATCAATTCTTTTTACTGATCTCCCGATCAAATTATAGTCTTTAGATTTTTTTAAAGGAGGATCAGATGGAATGTCTAATTTCCCTGCTGCTTCTGCAATCTCTCCGTAGCTTAATTTTTGGATACTGTTTTTACGATAAATGTATCCTGACCGAGCTGAACATTCTTCTACAGGGATTCTCCATCTTTGAGCTGCCGCCTGTCGCAACATTAGTTTAACTGCTGCACCTGCTTTTCTTAATGGATCCCAAAAGCCCTTAACGCTTGAACTGCCTGCAGTAATTTGACCCGAATTACTTTCAGGATTTATGTAATCTGAATTTACCGGCGCAGTTTCCGTTTTGATCATTTGCCAGTCCGCTTCCATTTCATCAGCCAAAATCATGGAAAGTGAAGTGTTCACTCCCTGCCCCATTTCAGAACTTGGGATAATAAATGTTGTTGTTCCATCTGGTAAAATTCTAATCCAAATTCCCAGATCTTGGGAGTTTCCAACTTTTGCAGCTAAACTGTACTTTGGCTCATATGCCAACCCTACCATCAAGCCAGTACAAGTCAGCGCAGATTTTTTCAAAAAAGCTCTACGTAAGAGGGAATATTTTTCCATCTTAGGCCCCCTGTTTTTGAATGAGCTTAGCAGAACGCCTAATCGCTTTTCTTAAACGAACATAATTTCCGCAGCGGCATATATTTGAAATTTTATTTTCTATTTCTGATTCACTTGGTTTTAGATTTTTGGAAAGTAAAGCAGAAGTTGCCATTATCTGCCCCGATATGCAGTAACCACATTGAGGCACCTGCTCTTCTATCCATGCTTTTTGAACAGGATGATTTTCACCAAGTCCTTCTATTGTTATGATTTCCTTACCCTGTACCGAAAAGACTGGCAAACTGCAGGATCTAACTGCCTCCCCATTTACATGCACGGTACAAGCACCGCACTGACCAATTCCGCACCCAAATTTTGTTCCCGTCATTCCAAGCTCATCTCTCAAAACCCAGAGTAGCGGCATTTCATCTTCTACATCTAATTGATGTGTAGTTCCGTTAATTTTTAATAAGGGCATAATAATTACTCTCTTTAATTAAATTTTTATGATTTTTTTTACAAATTATTTTAACATTATTTTTTCATATTAAATAAAAAAATCCAAAAAATCGATTCATCGACAGAAATTATATTTAAAATTAATTTGTATTTTATAATGTTATTTCATCTACTTATCTTAATTAAACTTATTATTAATTAAAATTTTTTTACAAATTTATGCTTCGTAAAGTTTTGTTCATGCTGGCTTTTCTAGCAGTTGCATCAATCATATATGCCCAAGGAATTGAAGGTTCTGAATCTAGTGACTCAATACTGAAAAACCCAGAATTTTATGAAAATTTTGGAGGTGATTTCAGCCTTACAGGCCCAGATGGAAAAATTATTTCATTGGAAGATTTCCGGGACAAATTAGTGCTTGTTTACTTTGGTTATACTTTTTGTCCCGATGTCTGCCCAATAACACTTTCAAAATTAAAATTGGTTATGCTTGATCTAGGTGAAAAAGCTGAGGATGTTCAGGTTATCTTCATATCAATTGATCCGGAACGTGATAGCTATAAGAGGTTAAAGGATTATGTGCCATATTTCCATCCTACTTTCATAGGACTAACAGGATCAGAAGCTGATATAACTGCTGTGGCTAAAAAATATCAAACTATCTTTATAAAACAAAAAGTAGAATCAGAAGCAGGATATTTGATGGCCCACACGGATGTGATTATCCTGGTTGATCAAAATGGAAAATATAGAGGAAGATATAAATCAAAATTTGATATGGGAAAACTGACAAAGGACATAAACAGGCTTCTTGAAAAAGGTTCTTGAATATTTTCCATTCATTTAATATCATCCGTGTTTTGTTATTTTCGAAAAATTTTATTTTTATAAAAATATTAAAGGCAAAATTATGAAATTTAAGTCATTAATTTATCTTTTTATATCTTTTTGCATAGCTTACATCTTAATCGGGTGTCAAAAACATATGCACCATTCGCATGAAGAACATAGCGAACATAAACACGGTGAGAGAAAAATAATGGTTCATAATCCATGGGTGAGGGCAGTTCCTCCAGTCTCGGAAACTTCAGCTGCATACATGATTTTAATGAACCACGGAGACAAAGATGATCAATTGCTTTCAGTAAAAAGCTCAATCGCTAAAGTTGTTGAAATTCATAATGTTAAAGAAGAAAATGGAGTTATGAAAATGTTTCCTGTCAAATTTGTTAAGATTCCCGCAGGAAAAAACCAGGAACTCAAACCAGGCGGTTATCACTTAATGTTAATGAAGTTAACAAAAACTTTGAAAGTGGGTCAGGAAATTGAGTTTATACTACATTTTAAACATTCTGAAATGGTAAAAGTAATTGCACCAGTTAAAGAGGGAGAGCCTATGAAGCATGATATGAAACATGACCATGGCTAGATTTTTCACAGCTCATTACATTCATAAATAGCTTGAGCGACTTGTGTCCAAGGATGATTTCTAAAACATATACTTAAATTCAAGAAATAATCTTATTTATTAATGAAGAGCTGTTGATTGGTATTGCAATTATATTTTAACAAATACTAATTTTGTTGGATTCTGATTGAAAAATTCTTGGTTTGTCAAAGATATAAAAATAAAAGTTTTAAGTTTAGGCCTTTTAGCGCTTTGCATTTTGGTTGCCGGCTTACCTTGGTTTTTTTCAGCATTTGAAAAAACAGAATTTACTGAATTCACTTTTACTCCGGCACGTTACAAGTCTTCTCTCGACAAACAATCCATAGAAATTTTTTCTGATTCCAGTAAATTACTTTCGTCAATTTATATAGGCTGGCCAATCATAAATTTCACGATAAATTCTGACAGTACCAATCTTGCTGTCTCTGCATTCAATCCATGGGAAACTCTCCGCATATATGATTTAAAAACACTTGAATTACAAACTTCATTGAAGATGAAAGTACCACCAAGATTTCTGGTTTTTTCTGCTGACAATAAATATCTTGCAGTGGCTGAAGAACACAATCCCAAGGTTTTTTTAATAGAAACAAAGACCGGGGAAAAACAGTCATTGAATTTGCCTGTTCAGCCACTATCACTGCTGAATGCAGAAATACCAAATGAACTGCTGATAAGATCTGAGCAGGAAGTTATTAGAATTCAGATTGAACCTCCAAAGATTTTAGAGAGAAATGCAAAATTTGAATTTGAATTTGGCGATGAAAAAATGTTCCTTGACCCAGTAGAAATTTGTTTCGTTCACGGAGTACCCCATCCACTTTTCGCGCAGAAAGAAGTCGCTATGAGTGACGAAGGACTTACGGGGTTCCTGTTTCAACCAAAATTAAATTGATCTTTCCCCCGTTTGATTTTCCACAAATTAAACTCATGACAGAAAATAGTAACCTTTATCATTGATTCTTTACTAAGAGGCTTCTTATTTGCTCCGAAAGAAGTTTTGAATCAGTATTATGTGGGATTGTTTTTCGAAGTACTCCCTGCGGGTCAATAACAAAAATTTTTGATGAATGATAAATCACATAACCCAAAGCTGAATCTGGGGAATTTTTTTTCTCAAAATTTACACCAAAAATTTTAGCAACCATACCCAATTCTTTGATAGTACCTGTAACTCCAGTAATATTTGGATGAAAATATCCTGTGTATTTTTTAAGTTTTTCCAATGAATCCCTTTCAGGATCAAGACTGATGAATAGAGATTTGCTCAATTTTAATTCATCATCATTCAAAAATGAAAATGCATGTGATATCGTTGCCAGCGATATTGGACAAACATCTGCACAAGAAGTAAAACCGAAAAACAATAATACTACACTCCCCCGGAGATCCCTAAGTGATAAAGCCCCTTCTGGTGAACTAAGGATAAAATCCTCCAACTGAAATGACTTTGATTCACTGTCTTTGTTTTCACCCTCAATTCCATTAGATTCAGGATCATGCGAATCTGCTATGCCAGAATACATAATTAAAAAGCAAATAATAATTCCTATTGAAAAAAATCTGACTTTAATAGTTCTAAATTTTGTCCGGCACATAAAAAACATATTTTGATTAAATTAATTTATTCCATTTTTTTGTAAGGAGATGGTATCAGATCAAGTGATTTATCCTTCAGATAATTATACATATAGATTAAAAAAACTTTTTTTTAATAAGAGGACAGTATCTTTTCAGATGCTTTAGAGATAAAATGTGGCGGGAGATTGCATTGTTGGATCAGGAAATCATCTACCCCACCACTATTTATAAGATTTCTAATAAAATTTGACATTCTTCCGTATTTTTCTTCAACCAAAGATTCTGTTTTTCTGTAATCGCATTCTATTGCATTTATCATATTTTCATCCAGTAAGCCCGCCTTTTCAGAAGCCATTGCAATTAATAAAGCTGAAATGGTTCCCGACCTGTCCCTTCCAGCATCACAATGAATTAATACCTTCTTTTCAGCAATAATGTCCAAAAGGATATTTTCATAAAACAAACATGTTGGAATTCTAATCTTTTCATTCTCCCAATTTGAAATAAATTCAAGATCGTTTAATACAATTTCATCATTATAAAATTTACCAATATTTTTTCCATCTGGTTCATGACAGAAAAATCTTTCTTTTTTTATTGGTGAATAATTTAGTGAAAAAATAACATCCGGATTTCCAACATTTGAACAACTCCATCCTGAAAACCATCCAGCCGCCCTATGAACGACATCTTTTTTAAAAATGTCCTCTGCTAGGCAATCATTTATGCTTTGGCCTATGTCCCGGTAATTATTGTCAATATAAAGGCCCTCATAACGGATTGCGAGTGGCTGCTCATTATGTTCTTCGCCAAGGCTTTTAAATTTTGTCCAAGCCATAATTGTGAACATAGCCACTAAAATCAGACCAAAAGAGGACAACAATATTTTTATGAATTTTTTAAACAAATTGTTTTATAAAATTTTCCTAAAGACAAATTAATATAATCAGCTTGCAATAAATCTATGTCCACTAAGTGAATTTTTAAGGTTTAAAAAAATATTTATTTTTTAAATTGAATCTACTAGTTAAATATAACTAATGATATTAATTACTTAATATTAATTTTGCAACACCATTTTATTTTTTCTTGACAAAATTAGTATATACTAATAAATTACTTGATTAAGTAAATATTATTATTAATTGCATGTATCAAATAATTATAATATTTAAAGTATATAATTAAAGTAATTATATACTTGGTCTATGTGTTAAGAAAGACAAACAGTCTATTTATAAAAAATTTACTCAATTAAGCACGGATTATTTTTTTTGAGTAAAAAAATTCGTGAGTATTCATAATTTTTAAGGAAAAAATGAAAATATTATTAATAAGGAAGGAAAGTATGAAAATAT
>Ga0208261_1000923_pt1 | contig 10939 bp, 5 predicted proteins | sample Knorr_S7_td_DCM__FD_185595 | JGI IMG/M metagenome (GOLD analysis project Ga0208261, IMG submission 185595) | Marine microbial communities from Southern Atlantic Ocean transect - Knorr_S7_td_DCM_ad_131m_LV_B (SPAdes) (version 3) | ecosystem: Environmental > Aquatic > Marine > Oceanic | place...
GTACGAGTATTCATAAATGGCGATAATATCAGTTCACATGAAAAGTTTATTTTTGTTCCAGAAGAATGGGAAAGAAATGAAATTGAACAGCGTGCCATTCTAGGCGTAGCATCAAACGCTGTATCATTTTTACTGATTATCCTAGTTTTGACTACAGTGGTTTTAGGAATTGTTAATTGGACTAATAATAGAATTACCAGCACGCTCGTTTTGTATATTTTTATTCCATTATTTATCATATCAATTATTTCATTTATAAATCAATCACCTTCTTTGATTGCGTCTTTTTCTACTGCCCAACCATTTAATAACCAGCTAGGAATTCTTATTGCAAGCAGCCTTGTTGGTGGTCTTTTTATATCAATTATACCTGCAATATTAATCGCATCGAGTCATTTCCTTTTAAGGGAGAAAAAGAAAGCTAAAGGTGGTCCTGGTTTAGTAGAGGGAATTGCCGCTGGAATTGCTGTAGCCGGAATATTTGCACTAGTAAATTCATTTCAACCAAGCTTATCTCCAGTATGGCCCTCCCTATCAAGTGCGGCTTCTAGATTTCCTTTCTTTGAGGTCCTAGGTAATATAGGAAGTTTTCTTACTTCTTTAGGGTTTATGACATTTATGGTTTTATTTATTTCTGAGAAAACAAAATCATGGACAGCTAATAAAGTTTTGTTTTCCATGCTATTTATTTTTCTAGGCTTAATCATTACTGGTACAAATAATATTACTGGAATTGGTCCCTGGATCTTTAGCGGTATTTTTGTAGGGCTAGTATTTAGATGGCTATATATATCAATATTACGCTACAAACCTGATCTAATGATTTTCATTATTAGCACGCTTACTATTTTAAATCTATTATATGAAATATTAATTCCATCATTCCCTGGTGCAGCATTAGGAAGTGCAATTATGATTACTTTAATAATTGTATTTAACTATTGTTGGGTAAAGTTTTATTCAAGATCTTAATATTCATATGTGAAAATAATGAAAAAAGACGTTAAATATTATCAGCATCAGTTTGTAGATAGGCACGTAGGGCCAAACCAAGAAGAATTATCACAAATGCTTCATACTATTGGCGTAGGATCAATTGAAGAGTTAATTGATTTATCCATACCAAAATCAATTCAATCAAAAGAAAAATTAAACGTAGGCAATGGCATATCAGAAAAAGAACTTATCGAAAAATTAAAATCAATTGCTGAAAAGAATACAATAATGAAAACATATATAGGGATGGGATACTATAATTGTATAACTCCACCAGTTATTCAGCGAAATATTTTAGAAAACCCTGGTTGGTATACACAATATACTCCATATCAAGCAGAGATAAGTCAGGGCAGGTTAGAGGCCTTAATAAATTTTCAAACGATGGTTTGTGATCTTACAGCGCTACCTATTGCAAACGCATCTTTACTTGATGAGGCAACTGCTGCTGCTGAGGCAATGACAATGACTTATAGAATGAGTAAAGATCGTAACATTTTTTTAGTATCAAAGCATTGTCATCCTCAAACAATTGATGTGCTGAAAACAAGATCTGAACCTTTAGGTATTACTATACAATTATGTGATGATGATGACTTCATTTTCAATCAAAATGTTTTTGGATCTATTTTACAGTATCCCGATACAAATGGATCAGTGAATAATTTTCAAAAATTAACAAATGCTGCCCATAAAGAATCTGCTTATGTAATTATTGCAACTGATCTAATGAGCTTAGCTTTACTAAAACCACCAGGAGAGCTTGGTGCTGATGTCGCTCTTGGCTCATCTCAACGGTTTGGAGTTCCTATGGGTTACGGAGGACCACATGCGGCATTTTTTGCAGTAAAAGAAAATTTTAAACGTTTTTTACCAGGGAGACTAATAGGTGTTTCCGTTGACTCTGAAGGGAATCAAGCATATCGAATGTCTCTTCAAACAAGAGAACAACATATTAGAAGAGAAAAGGCAACTTCCAATATCTGTACTGCGCAAGTATTATTAGCAATAATGTCAGGTATGTACGCTGTATATCATGGCCCCAAAAGAATAAAAGAAATAGCTAGAACAATTCATCAACATACCTGTGATTTAGCAACAAGCTTATCAAAAGCTGGGTATGAAATACTCAATGATACATTCTTCGATACAATTCGTTTTTTAGGTCCTGATAAAACAAAAGAAAAATTATTGAAACACAATATTAATATCAGAGATTTCTCTGATGGTTCATTAGGTATTTCAATTGATGAAACAGTCATGAAAAAAGATATTTCTCATTTATTATCGATTCTAAATGTATCACATGAATTGAATAATATATCAACTCTACCATCTGATCTTAGAAGAGAAACTTCATTTTTAAGTCACCCTGTATTTAATAGTTATCACTCAGAAACAGAAATGCTTAGATATATACATCGATTAGAAACAAAAGACTTATCATTAAATACTAGTATGATACCATTAGGGTCTTGTACAATGAAGTTAAACGCCACAACTGAAATGATTGGAGTTACTTGGCCAGAGTTTGCTTCGATTCATCCATTTGTACCCGTCAACCAAGCAAAAGGTTATAAACATTTATTTGATGATCTTTCTAATTGGCTCGGAGATATTACTGGATTACCTGGTGTTTCACTGCAGCCAAATTCTGGAGCACAAGGTGAATATGCGGGCCTAATGGTTATACGAGCGTTTCATCTTTCACAAGGAGATAGTAATAGAAATGTCTGCCTTATCCCTGAGTCTGCACATGGAACGAACCCTGCAAGTGCAATTATGTGTGGCATGGAAGTAATTGTTGTTAAATGTGATTCTAAAGGGAATATTGATATTGAAGATCTGAAAAATAAAGCTCAAAAACATCAAAACAATCTTGCTGCGCTTATGATCACATATCCATCTACGCATGGTGTATTTGAAAGTACCGTTCAAAAAATATGTAAAATTATTCATGATTATAAGGGGCAAGTATATATGGATGGTGCTAATCTAAACGCTATGGTTGGTGTTAGCAGGGTGTCTGATATTGGAGTTGATGTATGTCATATCAATCTACATAAAACATTTGCGATACCCCACGGTGGCGGTGGACCGGGGATGGGCCCAATTTGTGCTGCAAAACATCTCACTTCATTTCTGCCAACTCACAATGTAATCCCTTGTAATACATCTTCAAATGCAATCTCTGCTGTCTCTGCTACTCCATGGGGAAGCGCTGGTGTATTACCAATAAGTTGGAGCTACATGGCTTTATTAGGAAATGAAGGCATGAAAAAATCAACGTCTATAGCAATATTAAATGCCAACTACATGGCAAAATTATTAGAGGACCATTTCCCCATTTTATATAGAGGAGAAAATGGGTTCAACGCTCATGAGTTTATTATTGATTTGAGACCTATAAGAAAAGAATCAGGCATTACAGATGAAGATATTGCGAAAAGATTAATGGACTATGGATTTCATGCTCCAACCATGTCATGGCCTGTTCCTGGAACTTTAATGATTGAACCAACTGAAAGTGAATCAAAAAATGAGCTTGATAGATTTTGTTCGGCGATGATATCTATAAAAAAAGAAATAAATGATGTTATTGAGGGAAAATCTGATGCTAAAAATAATATGCTAAAAAACTCTCCTCACACTATGGAAACCATTACAAAAGAAACTTGGGATCATCCATATACAAGAGAAGATGCTGTTTTTCCTGCGCCCTGGCTCAGAGAGTATAAATATTGGCCTACCGTAGGAAGAATAGAGAATGCAATTGGTGATAGAAATTTAATCTGTACATGTCCTGATATATCAGATTATGAGGAAGATAATTAATAAATCTATATTATTTCCCCTTCCATATAGCTTCCATTGTTTTTCTTTAATAATACAGATACAATAGTATTTTGAATAGATATGTTTTCTTCAATATGTACTTTGATATAATTATCTGTAAAACCTTGGGTTATTATATTATTTGATTTTTCAATTAGTACTGGCCTGACCGTATTTTCAAATTGATTGTAAAACTGATGTCGCTTTTCATTTGATAATATATGTAGAGTTTTACTCCGTAATTCTTTTTCTTCTTTTGTAACATGGTTTTCCATTGTTGCTGCCAAAGTATCTTTTCTCTGCGAATAAGAAAAAACGTGTAAATAAGAAATATCAAGGCTTTCTAAAAATACTTTAGTTTCTTTAAAATGATCATTTTCCTCTCCGGGGTATCCAACAATTACATCTACTCCTATGCAACAATCAGGTATTAATTGCTTGATAAAATGTACTCTAGATTCATACAGGTTAGTTGTATATCGTCTTTTCATATTTTTCAATATTGGATTAGATCCAGATTGTAGAGGGATATGAAAATGAGGTACAAATTTATTTGAATCTGCACAAAAAGATATAATGTCATCCGTTAGTAGATTTGGTTCAATAGAAGAAATACGAAAACGATCAATCCCTTTTATATTATCTAAAGTTGTAATAAGCTGTAAAAAGTCTTCACCATCAGAACCAAAGTCCCCGATATTTATTCCAGTAAGTACAATTTCTTTTGTTCCTGCATCTGCAATTTTTTGAGCAATCTTTACTGTATTTTTTATCGTATCACTACGGCTTCTACCTCTTGCCATTGGGATAGTGCAAAAAGTGCAGGAATAATTGCATCCATCTTGCACTTTTAAGTATGATCTTGTTCTTTCACCGTTCGTAAATGATGGATAAAAAGATTTAGTATTACCTATAGGTGATCTAACAATTGTTGATTCATTTTTTTCATTTAATGTATTTAAATGAGATAGTAGATTAAATTTTTCTTTTGCGCCAAGGACTAGATCTACACCTGGTATTGTTGATATTTGCCCTGGCTGTAGCTGGGCATAACATCCTATAACTGCAATTTTGGCAACAGGGTTGAGCCTGCGTGCTTGACGGATTAATTTGCGCGCTTCTTTATCTGCATTTTCCGTTACAGAGCATGTATTTAATACATATATGTCCGCTTTATCTTTGTAGCTAACCTTTTTATAGCCATGACTTAGCATTTCACTGCTAATTGTAGATGTTTCAGAAAAGTTAGTTTTGCATCCCATTGTGTGGAAAGCTATGCTTGTTCTTGGAGTACTCATCTTTATTTATTAGAAAATAATTTTATAAATCAACTTTTCCAAATTATGATTATCAGGAATGATATGACTGGATAGACCTAACGGTCTTCTTCTTGCGAGATCGTATTGCTCGAACTGCAGCATTTGCTCCAGATAAAGTTGTAATTGCCATGATTCCTTTTTGTATACACGCTCTTCCGATTGCCTCTTCATCATAACGAGACTTTGAACCTAGGGGTGTGTTAATAACCATCTGAATCTCATTATTCATTATATGATCAAGTATATTAGGCCTTCCTTCTCCAACTTTAAAAACAGTTTCAACTGGTATGCCGTTTCTATTTAATTCTTTAGATGTGCCTTCTGTGGCAACAATATTATAACCCAATTCCTGTAGATCGCGAGCTATTGGTATTGCATTCATTTTATCTGGGTCATTAATAGAAAAAAAGACCGTTCCTTTATAAAATATTTTATTTCCTGAACTTATTATTGCTCTTTTAAATGACTCTCCAAATGTGTTTGAGATTCCCATTACCTCCCCAGTAGATTTCATTTCAGGGCTTAAGAATATTGATTCTTCAGGAAATTTATTAAAAGGTAAAACAGCTTCTTTTACTGCAACGTGATTATGCATATCCCAAGGTGGTAAATTAAAATCTTTAAGTTTTTTACCAGTAGCTATTTGAGCTGCTATTCTAGCAAGTGGAATGTTGGTTGTTTTACTTACAAATGGAATTGTCCTGCTAGCCCTAGGGTTTACTTCTAACACATATATTTTCCCTTCTTTATATGCAAATTGGATATTAATTAAGCCTAACACATTAAGTTCAATTGCTAAATCATTCGTAATCCGTACAATTTGATCTAAAGCATCAGTTTTTATACGATAAGGTGGAAGAACACAAGCAGAGTCTCCAGAATGAATACCAGCTTCTTCAATATGTTGCATCACTCCTCCAACATGTACTTCTTCTCCATCACATAAAGCATCAACATCAAACTCAAATGCATCTTCTAAAAATTCATCTATTAAAATTGGATGACCTTCTGTTACATCAGCAGATCTTGATATATAATCAATTAATTGATCTTTTGAATAAACAATCTCCATTGCACGTCCACCTAAAACATAGCTTGGCCTCGCAAGCACCGGATAGCCAATTTTTTCTGCGACAGCAATGACCTCTTCTAAGGTTCTACCAGTACCAAATTTTGGGCATGTAACTTTTAATTTATTTAGTATTTGACCAAATTTTTCGCGGTCCTCAGCAAGATCAATACTCTTTGGAGATGTACCAATAATCGGCACTCCGGCCTCCTCTAATACATTTGCAATTTTCAATGGAGTCTGTCCTCCAAACTGCACTAGAACACCATCCGGTTTTTCAAATTCAACAATATTTAATACATCTTCATATGTAACTGGTTCAAAATACAATCGATCTACCAAATCAAAATCTGTACTTACAGTTTCGGGATTACAGTTAACCATTATTGTCTTATAATTTAAATCTTGCAATCCAAATACAGCCTGTACGCAACAATAATCAAATTCAATTCCTTGGCCGATACGGTTCGGACCACCCCCTAAAATCATTATTTTCTTTCCATTGATGGGTTCTATTTCATTTTCTGTATCATATGTTGAATAGCAATATGGGGTCTTTGCTTCAAACTCTGCAGAGCAGGTGTCTACAACTTTATAAGAAGGTAACACTCCTTCTTTAATCCTATTTTTTCTAATACTTGCTGCAGATTTGTTTTTTATACGGCCAATTTGTTCGTCTGAATAACCGTACTCTTTTAATTCTTTAAGTGTAGATGAACCATCTAGGCTAAGTAATTCTTTTATCTGAAAAAGAAACCAAGGGTCTATACGCGTAACATCATGTATTTCTTCGATGGATTGACCTTGAATAAAAGCCTCACGAATTTTTAATAATCTAAATGCCGTAGCAAATCGAAGTGTCGTCATGTCCAGTGGCCTTGCACGTTCCACATCGGGATCTCCTTCAGCAATAGGTTTTGGTTCTAATCCATCTAACCCAACCTCTAAAGAACGAAATGCTTTCTGTAAGCTTTCTTTAAATGTTCTCCCAATAGACATTACCTCTCCAACGCTTTGCATTTGAACGCCTAAATGTCCTGCGGCATTGGGAAACTTTTCAAAATCAAATCTTGGTATCTTTGTCACAATATAATCTATGGTTGGTTCAAATGCTGCAAGCGTCTTTCCTGTTATATCGTTTGGTAATTCATCTAGTGTATAACCTACAGCAAGTTTTGCTGCAACTTTAGCAATGGGAAAACCTGTGGCTTTACTTGCAAGAGCAGATGATCGGCTCACACGTGGATTCATCTCTATAATCACCGTTCGTCCATTTTCAGGGTTCACTGCAAACTGAACGTTTGATCCTCCAGTTTCTACTCCAATTGTTCGCAAGCAAAGTATAGCATCATTACGCATTTTCTGATATTCTTTATCTGATAAAGTCATGGCTGGTGCTACTGTTATTGAATCTCCCGTATGTACCCCCATTGGGTCAATATTTTCTATTGAACATATGATTATAGCATTATCAGCTTTATCGCGAATAACTTCTAATTCAAACTCTTTCCAACCCAATAAAGACTCTTCTATTAGCACCTCATTGATGGGGCTTGCATTTAAACCATTTTCAATCAGAGGCTGATATTCTTCATAATTATATGCTACTGAACCTCCTGTCCCACCCAAAGTAAATGAAGGTCGTATTATAACGGGGAATTGTAAATCATCTAACATTGTTTTAGCCTCTTCCCATGTGTGAACAAATCCTCCCTGGGCTGTATCAATTCCTACATCGTCCATTGCCTTTTTAAATCTTTCTCTATCTTCTGCTTTATCAATGGCATCTACTTGGGCTCCAATTAATTGAACATTGAATTTTTCAAGAACCCCTTCTTTAAATAAATCTATAGATAGGTTTAGACCAGTTTGCCCACCAACTGTGGGTAGAATAGCATCGGGCTTTTCTTTTTTAATAATCTCTGTAACATATTCAACGGTAATGGGTTCTATATATGTTGCATCTGATAAATCAGGGTCTGTCATAATTGTAGCAGGATTAGAGTTCACTAAAATAACACGATACCCCTCTTCTTTTAATGCTCTTGTTGCCTGCGTACCAGAATAATCAAACTCACATGCTTGACCAATTACGATTGGACCTGCGCCAATAATTAATATTGACTGAATATCAGTTCTTTTTGGCATCTTTCATCATCTTTATAAAATTTTGAAATAAATATCTACTATCATGAGGTCCAGGACTTGATTCTGGATGATATTGTACAGAAAATGCTGGAAAATCCTTGCACATTAATCCTGCAGAAGTATTATCATTTAAATTTACATGAGTAGGTATCACGTTTGATGGAAGCGTATCCAAATCAACAGCAAATCCATGATTTTGACTCGTAATTTCTACCACACCTGTTTGTAGATTTTTGACAGGATGATTAATTCCTCTATGCCCAAATTTTAATTTGAAGGTTTTAGCTCCTAGAGCAAGAGCTAATATTTGATGACCTAGGCAAATACCAAAAATTGGTTTTTTCCCTAGTAGATCTTTTACCATTGCAATACCATAAGTCACAGCAGATGGATCTCCAGGGCCATTGCTTAGAAAAACACCATCAGGATTGAAGTTAATAATTTCTTGAGAATCCGTCTCTGCTGGGAAAACAGTTATATCGCAAGAATTCTCCTCTAATAAACGGAGAATATTTTGTTTTATACCATAGTCAATAGCCGCAACCTTATAATTCATTTTTTTCTTCTTTGTCCATCGAAATTTTTCTTTTGTAGTGACTGCTTTAGCTAAATCAAGACCATTCATAGATGGTGCTTTCGATAATTCCTTTTTTAAAGTATCTACATCAACTATTGTTGATGAAATAATTCCGTTCATGGCTCCTTGATTTCTAATATGTCGCGTTAATGCTCTAGTATCAATTGATTTAATGCCTGCAATTTTTTGCTCGTTTAAATAATCACCAATTGATTGAACGGAACGCCAGTTAGATGGAATAATAGTTTCTTCTTTAATAGCAAAGCCAGAAACCTGAATATGCTTAGACTCTATATCTTCCGGGTTAACACCGTAGTTACCAATATGAGGCGCGGTCATTGTTACTATCTGTTTACAATAGGATGGGTCGGTTAAAATTTCCTGATAACCAGACATACCTGTGTTAAAACAAACCTCACCTATTGTTTGACCAACATAGCCGAAAGATTCTCCATTAAACACACGACCGTCTTCCAGTAATAGTACTGCTGGTTGATTAGTGCTCAAGACCCCTCCAAAATAATAATGAAAATGAAATTCTTATTAATAATACATTATATAAAAATTGGCCACCCTTTCGGAAAAGGGTGGCCAATCGATTGAATTCCATACCTGAAATTCATAAAAAACTTTCAAAGATAAAACACTATAAAATAAATTTTATTATGGTCGGATACGATATTTATATAATTCATTATAAATAATGGTACATTTTTCTAATAAATCCTTGTATTGATCATCGACGAATGAAGTATTTTCTTTATAGGTAGAAAAAGTTGTCGATTCCCATAGTCTATCATACCAATATTTCCCCCATATACCATCTTGCGGGTGTGGACCCTGGTTCCAAAAAAGCATTTCCTTTTCAAATTCTATTTTAAAGAAAGAGCAAATTTTTGTTAACATACTTTTAGGATTCAGAAGGATATCTTTTGCGTCAACTGTAGGAATTTTATAATCATGATATTGAAGAAGTCTTAGTTGTTGGGAATATCCCAGCGCATCTGAATCTGTGATAGAGCTTTTTTGTAAAAAACTGGGGATTACTTCATTGGGGTTCCGAATTAATAAACAATTCAAAAAACTGTTCGTCCACTTCAAATTATCTGTTGGGTCAATATGTTGTGCCATGTGTTTTTGATACCAAATAGATTTATTATCTGGGATATTATTTTGAAGATCACTTATTACACTATCATAATCTGTGTCATATGATTCAATAATTTCTTCTCGCCCAGGGTGATCTATTCCAGTTCTCATTAAATAATTTGCATAGAAAGGTTCATCTGAAACATATGTATCGGAACGTGAACTAAATGATCGCATCATTGCGGTGGATATATTTCTTGGACCGGACCACATTGCTATCCGAATATGTTTCATATATAATTATTCAGGATATCGATTATTTATTTCGGCTGTATATATATCTTGAAGTTTATCAGTAATTGCGCCCTTTTTACCACTTGAAAGAGTATGATGATCAATCTTTGTTACAGGCAATACACCTGCAAAGGTACCTGTAACAAATGCTTCATCTGCAGTGTGCACATCATCAATAAGAAAGTCCTTTTCATATACAGTTATATTATTTTTTTTACAAAGATGTATAATCGATCCTCTGGTTACTCCATTTAAACAATATTCTCCAGTAGATGTCCAGACTTCAGAATGTCTTACAATAAAAAAATTTGTTGAGTTACAAGTCGATACATATCCATTCATATCAAGCATAAGGCCTTCATCTGCGCCTAGACGATCTGCCTCAATACACGCTTGTATGCAGTTAAATTTGCTGAGTGAATTTATTTTTGGATCTTGAGTTAATTGTGATGATCTAATAGTATTGACTGAAACTAATTCTAATCCTTTACTCTTTGATTCCTCCGTTACAATTTTATGCTCAGGAATAATTACGATACTTGGTCCACCTATATTTGCTTTTGGGTGTTGATACGGGGTGCTTTTTAATCCTCTTGATACTATTAATCGCAA
>Ga0208261_1000924_pt1 | contig 10936 bp, 9 predicted proteins | sample Knorr_S7_td_DCM__FD_185595 | JGI IMG/M metagenome (GOLD analysis project Ga0208261, IMG submission 185595) | Marine microbial communities from Southern Atlantic Ocean transect - Knorr_S7_td_DCM_ad_131m_LV_B (SPAdes) (version 3) | ecosystem: Environmental > Aquatic > Marine > Oceanic | place...
CATAAATGTCATCATCCCTATATAAAACTAAGTTATTTCTATCATTTTCTATATCTTCAGCCTTGATACAAAAAACGCATCCTTGGCCATCGTCTTTTTCGCGTTGAATATATTCCATCCGCCAAGGAGCCCACAAATGATCCATCAAATTATTCGGCTTCTACTTTAGCTGCTTTTGCCTCATCAACCACCTTGTTTTCCATATCGCGCGGTACCTCTTCATAGTGGCTAAAGGTTTCAGAATGAATGCCTCTCCCACCTGTTAATGACCTGAGCGTTGTGGAATATTGATACATTTCAGATTGTGGAGCTTGAGCTTTTATTCTTTGAAATGTACCTTCAGAATCCATTCCTATTATCTTACCTCTCCGGCTAGAAATGTCCCCCATGACATCTCCCATAAACTCTTCGGGAACTTTAATTTCAATATTTAATACTGGTTCTAAAAGACATGGTTGAGCAGCCATGAATGCTTCTTTGAACGCATGCTTACCAGCCATTTGAAATGCTATATCCTTTGAATCAACGGGATGCTGTTTGCCATCATAAAAATCAACTTTTAGATCTACTACTCTATAACCAGCTAGTACGCCTTCAACGCAGGCTGCGTTTACACCCTTTTCTACAGAAGGAACAAATACGCGATCAACATTTTGACCAACTAATGATTGTGTAAACTCTACGCCTTCACCTTGCGGTTTTGATTCAATTTTCATCCATACCTCCGCAAACTGACCGGCTCCACCGCTTTGTTTTTTATGGCGATATTTTGCTGAGCCGTTTGCACGAATGGTTTCTCTGTAAGGAATCCTGGGCTTAAATGTTTCAACATCTACATTAAATTTTCGTTTCAATCTATCTATTGAAACCTGAAGATGTAATTCTCCTTGCCCAGAAAGAACAGTTTGATGAAGCTCAGGATCTACATTATATATAAATGTCGAATCTTCCTCATGTAAGGTAGATAGGCCTGTTGCAATTTTTTCCTCATCACCTTTTGTTTTAGACTTAATACCAAGATGTATATTTGAATTAGGCAATTTAACAGCGGATAATTTGACCTTATTGCTTGGATCGCTTAGGGTGTTGCCTGTATGCGTATCTTTTAGTTTGACTACCGCGCCAATATCGCCAGCTGATAATTTGGAGACGCTTGTTCTTTCTTTACCATTCATTAAAAACATTTGGCCAAACCTCTCCGAGTTTTCCCTTTCAGAGTTATATAAATCAGATCCAGTAGAGACTGATCCAGAATACACTCTGAAAAATGAAAGTTCTCCGACATGCGCTTCGCTGATCGTTTTGAAGACATGTACGACAGGCTCTGACCCGTCAAGATTTACTTCAACCTCTTTATCTGAGTTTGCATCTTTTGCCTTAATTGATCCACGATCCACAGGTGAAGATCCATATTTTGAAATAAAATCCATTAGTCGTGCTGTACCAATCTTTTGTGTTGCAGCGGTGCAGAAAAGCGGAATAAAAACCTCTTTTTGAATTGCGCTATGAAGGCCATCGCGCATTTCCTCTTCGCTTAGACTACCTTGGTCAAAAAACTTTTCCAGAAGTGAATCATCGGATTCTGCGACATATTCAATCAATTCTTGATGGAGAGAGTTGACACTTTCTTTTAAATCATCTGGCAATGGTTCTTCCTTGTAATTACCGCTTCCATCTGTTTCATATGTAATCAGCTCATTTCTTAAAACATCAATGATTTGATTGAAACCAGGGCCAGCATTTACAGGTAATTGCATAGGAAAGACATTGGAACCAAAGTGATCTTTGGCCTGCGCAAGAATTTCATCAAATTTTGAATGTTCTCTATCCAATCCATTCACAACTAATACTTTTGTCAATTCATAGTTATTGGCATAATTCCATACCTGTTCTGTGCCAACCTCGACCCCATTTGCTGCATGAATAACAACTGCAGCAGCATCTACAACTGCAAGCGATGAAATGGTTTCTCCAATAAAGTCTAAATAACCTGGCGTATCAATTAAATTAAATTTGGTATTTTCCCACTCAAGATGAAGCGGTGATGAGTGAATGGAGATTTGTCTTTCGTGCTCATCATGATGATAATCAGAAACCGTGTTGCCTGATTCGATTGAGCCGATGCGATTAATCAATCCCGCTCTTGATAGCATAGCCTCAGCAAGCATAGTTTTTCCTGATCCACCATGCCCTACTAGGGCAAAATTTCTAATATCTTTGGCTGAATATTCCTTCATAACAATTCCTATAAAATTTATAGTTTAATAAATTGCTGGCTCGGATTGAAGATGGTAAGGTTAAGTGTAATGAAATAAAATGATTTATTTCAAGAATAAAATGGATGGATTATATTAATTCTTGTTGCGTATCCATGATATATTCTCGCAAGACCGGTTGAATATATATTTTTTTCAAATTAAGCTTGGAGAATTCTTTGACCAATACACCCAGCCTTTGCTCTACAGGCTTCAATTTATTTAAAACGATATAGGATTCATCATTTAGGTGACACATGCCTCCTTTAAAATCTCCCTTACCCTGAACAATATTTATGTCCATCTTCTCAGCAAGCTCATCAAATAATATCAATAACTTATTTGGCTTTAGCTTCGCCATTTACTATAACAGATCTTTCTTTTTTGTTTTTTCTAAATGTTGAATAATTCTTTTTACTTCTTCAACCCTGTCCTTTGCCACTACTAATGTCGCATCCTCGGTGCTGACAACGACTAAATCGCTCTGACCTATGACAGCGGTAAAATGATCATGCGATTCTATAAAATTGTTTTTTCCATCTAGAACAATACCATCACCGCGAATAACATTATTTTCTTTGGTTTTGCGTGAAATATCAAAAATAGAATTCCATGATCCAAGATCGTTCCATTCAAACTCAGCACGAACCACATGAATATTTTTTGTTTTTTCAAATAAACCATAATCAATTGAATCTGGCTCTATCTTGCTCCATAATCTTGAAAAGTTTTCTTTTTTTAGAATTCGTTTCTCAATCTTTGCTAATTGCGAATTAAGCTCTGGCATATACGTATTTAACTCCTGAAAAAACGATTCTATATTCCACACAAACATCCCACCATTCCATAAAAAATCGCCACTTTTTAAGAAGCGCTCGGCAAGTTTTTGATGGGGCTTTTCAGCAAAAGTTTTCACTGGATAAGCATTTAAATGCTTATCCTCGCTCTTTGTATTGTATTGAATATAGCCATAGCCTGTAGCGGGATAATGGGGTTTAATACCAATCGTAACCAGTGTCTTCTTTTTATTAGCAATTTGAATTGCTGATCGTACCGTTTTTGAAAATTTTTGCGCCCCGACAATTAAATGGTCTGCAGGAAAAACACCCATCACCGCATCTGTCCGCTTTTGTTTAATATGCAATGCAGCAAGTGCGATTGCGGGTGCGGTATTTTTTGCGCTGGGCTCAACAATAATATTTCTGGCTTTAACTCCAGATATTGTTTTTTTAATTTTCTTTTCTAAATGGTTACCCGTAACAATGAAAATATCTTCAATATTTTTCATTTTTTGAAGTCGATCAACTGTCATCTGCAACATAGAATGATCACCAATAATATTCAAAAGTTGTTTGGGGTGATCTTTTCGGCTGGCAGGCCAAAATCGCGTTCCCCTTCCTCCGGCAATAATTACTGCAAACATTTAGCTATTATTCCTCAATTGTCATTTTCCCAATATCAATATCCCAATTTGCCCTAACCTCAAATGTGTCAGGAAAAATATAAAACCATTCGCTATTTTTATGTGGACTTACTGAGCCTGGGGTAAATGCTTGGTTATTATCTTTATCGTTGATCATCATTAATTTATATAATCCTTCAGGTATATTTTTGAGATAAAATTCATTGTTGGAATCTACATTAGAAAAGAAGATTTCAGGATCATTTGTAATTGATTTTATTTGAACTAAAAATGATGCATTTGATGTATCAAGCGACCCCATCAACCCTCCGTATCCAATTTTCTTTTTTGAAAAGATGTCAATAAACGTAATTGAATCAGCAAATGTCTTTCCTTCTATTGGTGTTAATTCACTTGAGAAAAACATTAAACGATAATCTGTTTTTTCTTTCCAGCCATTAGGAGGTAAAAACGAAAAATCAGTTGGATTGTTCCACTTCATCTTTACGATAACGGTATCCGTATCAGCTACCATATAAAATGCTGAATCGGTATATGAAGCGATGGGCTTTGAAAAAATAATTGGAACCTGTGGTCCGTTCCTATTGTCTTTATTAATGATTGAACTAGGAGGCGGTTTTAATATTTCAATATTTGATGTATCTGGTTTGTTTGAGAATCTAAAGCTCACCTTTGTATTGCGGATATCCACCCCATCAGCTGAAGAAATCTTGTTGATTTTTATATCTACCTTTCCATTAGCAAGTGTATCAGTTAATGTTAACAAAAATCTTGATTTATCTTGATTGTCCTGGAAATAGCTAGGTTCAATCTGATTGGAATCAGAGTCAACAAGGATTAAATCTTCAAGCGTAATATTATGTAAATCTTGATTAAAGTGAATCCATCCCCATTTTAAACCCTTCCAATCTACATGGGTTAATTTAATTTGAGGGTTTTCACGATGCGTCATAAAGGGAATATTTTTTATGATTTCATTTGTTGAAAGATTGTAAAGCTTTTCATCGCTCATTCCATACATAATTCTACTTGGAAAAAGTGGCAGTCCAGCGGCGCTTCTTTCAACAGCTAGTGCAGCATAGCTGCCAGCCGATAAATAATTAAATTGAAAATGTCCCTCATCATCTGCTTCGGATATATACAAGGGCTTTGAAAATAAAAGAGAATCAGTAAATTCGTCCTCTACTTTCCATAGGTGAGCAGCGTACCGTTCATCTCCATGAATTCGCCCCATAATTTTACCATCTTCGATCGTATCTCCTGTACTAAAGGCTACTTGCACTGATCGATCAAGGGCTACATTTCTCTCATCTGTTAAATTGCGATTAATCGTGATAATATAGGTTTGATCATTCAAAAGGTTATCAGGAAAGGTCAAATGAATCTCATCGTCTTTGTACTTTATCTCAACTATAGGATCGGTAAGCGGGGAGATCGAAATTGCGTTATTGATTGATTTTTTTTCTAAGTACTCCGAAAATTTCAATACCACTTCTCCTCCGCTGAATCCCGTGCTTCCAGATTCAGGATTTGAAGAAATAAACTGTGGAGGGGTATTATCTTCAGGTCCTCCACTAGGAGGAGCGATTGCAGCGCACGCATAGATAAAAATAACGATTATTACGCTAGCAAGGTAAAAAATTGTTTTTGTAATAATTGAACTTGTCAAAGGTAAATTAAATCATTAATAAGAAAACAAATTTACAGGATTTCTTTGTGAAATTTCATTATAATCATTAGCGGCATGTCAGAGCTAAAAAAACAAATTTATAAAGCGCAATGTATCGGCAATGTTGAACCTATTGAATACATGGTTCCATACCCCAATTTGCGAGCTTTAATTGATGGGCAAAACATTAAGTATGGTGAAAAAATGGTTTATGCTGATCATGGATTAACATCTGATAAAGTTTATAGAATGGCGCAACAAACAGCAAACTGGCTAGTGTCTTTGGGTGTAAACCCAAAAGACAGAGTCTTGATTGATAAACTACCCTTCCCGGAGCCTGAAATTATAGCGCTGGGAGCTTGGACACTGGGCTCTTCATTAGTTCTTATTGGTGATGGTGATACGGAAGGCGCCACTAAATCTGCACAGCCCAAACTAATTATAACTGAGGAAACTGGTTTACTTGGAAAAATCAAAACATTCCCAGAAACATATAATCCTGATTTTAAATCACTGCTGCAGGATGAGGCGATAGTATTTTGGCAAAAGAATAAGGGTATTCGTTTGAGCCATTACAACATCCTTGTAAATACCAATGGTATTCAACATGCGATTGGCTTGTATGAGAATCAGTCGTTTTATGTTAACCTTGATGCAGATTCAATGCCCTGGGTGATCCTGCAAATTGTACTCCCATTATATAGTGGGGCTCCAATTGACAAAAATAAGGCTGATGTTACTTTTGGAGAAATAGATAGCGATTACTTGATTCAATACGAATGGGCATCAATAACGAATTCTCAGCCAAATACTTTAAATGTTTGTAATGAGAATACTGCCTTTATCAGCATTGGAGATCAACCCATACACTTAACTGAGGTCAACGATCTCGATAATCCAAAATCAATTAGTGGCCATTCGGTAATGATGGGTTATTTAGATGATACAGTTAATCGTAAAGTTTTTAAGGATGGGCAGTTATTTATCATTGATCAATAAGTAGCTAGGGTAGATTTTCATTCGCATATTTTAGCATGCGTTTTTGCATGCTTAACCAACCGAGCCTGGTTTCAATATTTACGTAACGAACCCCCCATTTTACTGCCGCCCAAGATAGAGAACCATCATCTGTAGCAGGATAACTCTCTTGCAAAACAACGTTGTAGGGGGATTTGGAAAGTATTTCAAAATCGTTTCGATTGGTGCATAGAAAAAAGTCGCGGGGATTCTGATCTTTTTTGATTGATACTGTATCGCTTTTGGATAGCTCCTGATTGACATTATAGCCTTTGAAATTATTATGCAATGCGATCACCACTTCACCGTTTTTAGGGAAAATGGTTTCTAAGAAATTTTCCCTATCTTGATCCATCGTTTTTAAAATAGTGTTCCTCTTTTTTGTAGACCATTGGGGATTATATTTATGAATATTTTTTTTAGCACCAATCGAAGAAAAGATACGATTGGGATCAATCATTCCATCGGATATGTACACTTCTCTCTTATTATTATTTATGAAATAGGCAATGCCTTGATTTGAAGACATATGATTTTCAAGGGCCATCTTTGCGGTCTGCTCATCACCGTGTAACCAAATATAGCGCCTATCAGAAGTTCCTTTTTGTACTACCTTAAAAGAGATTTCACCAATAAATATCTCATTAGTAGTCAATAAAAAGGTTGAGATTAAAATAATTTTAAACATTGTTTTGCTTAAAATTAAGAAAGATCAGTTTGATATAAATATTATAAAAATAAAAGAATTAGAAGTCTAATATTATAGCCCCTATCATTAAAGCAAATCCTACGCCAACTGCCGCCGTAGGGGTAAAACATTGTTGTGCTCTTAGCTTGCGGGTCTCTTTTCTATAGATGGTTCTGTATTGTTTTTTTAAATCAGGATCTAGATCTTTATAATATTTACTTTCTGGTTCAGGAACTCCCGCATTTCCAGCTATAGCTATACCCATTGCAGGGAGGGTAATATACGGAGCAGGGTTAAAGCAGGCACCTGCGCCAACTACTATGTTGAATAATCTTTGATTCTTCATTGTTGCTTCGTTTTTTGCTCGCATCGCAAGGGTTAGATTATCCGTAGATATGCTCTCTGGCGAATCATTTCTTTTGACAATCGGTGCGCTAGAAGCTCGTCTTGTGGATAATGGAACTCCTCCAAGCGATATGCTTTTAATATTACCCCTATCAATAGTGACGGTGCCTATCATTTCAGACTCAACAATAATTTTTTCTCGATCTTGACTTACCAGTATCCCTTGGATGATATCGCCTGTAGTTAGAGTAACTTTTGCGGTTACTCCTTTTTTCTCTGGTTCAACTGGCTTTCCAGTGTTAGGATCAAATTTTTGTTCTATTTCCTCTCCAGTGTTCGGGTCAAACTTTTTTTGCTGAATCGGCTCACCTGTATTTGGATCGTAATTCTGAGCAAATGAAAAAAATATTGTAGCTACAAATATTGCTAATGATTTTATCATAACTAAAACATTCTAGTTTTAGAATTCGAAAAACTCCCAGTAGAAATCTATGAATGGCTGTTGAAAATGCACACCGATTCTAAAGTTTTCTGTGGGCGCATAAAGGAGTCCAAAATCAAAATCAAACAAACTCTTCTTGCCTCGAATTGAGTCAATAGATAGTGGCGTTGAATCGTCTGATCCAATATAATCCTCAAATGCCTGACCCGCATCCATGCTTCTATAGCCATTATCGATCCAGGTAGAGGCAACAAACTTTAGATCTTTTCTTAAATCATAATCTAAACTTGCCCAAAGCCTGTAGGGTATCTTGTAATTATCTTTATCAAATGTATAGCCTGTTTTTAATTCATCTTGAATATTGTTAGAAAATGCATTGGAGACTTTACCACCCACCGTCCAGCCAACCTTACCACGTCCTGTGGGGTTTATTCTATGCGACGTATATACAAGATAGGCTTCTACGTAAACTGGATTATTATCATTATTATTTGGGTCATTCTTCATCACGTCCTTGAGCTCCAACTCGCTGAACTGATTTATGGTAGAGTCACCGCTAGTATTTACTTTTACTGCATGCGCATATTTACCAATGATCGAGCTCATGGGATAGGATCGGTGAAACCCTAAACCAATAGACATGCTCCGCTCTTTATCGGCTGTTTTTTTATGCATGAAACGTAATCGTGGATGCAGATTTAGATCTCCATTGAAATTGGAGGCGTATTTTGTAGTCATCTGAAATTTATCTGTGAGACCATACCCAAGTGACATCCCGCTAAGGTAGAATGTATTTGGCGCCAAGACGTTCGCGGTAGGGTCTAAAAAGACAGATAATAAACTAGCTTCACCCATATAGAAGCGCTTGGTCATCTCCGTTTTGGGATCTTTAACACCACCATGAAAACGGCTCATTTTTTCAATTTCTCTTTTATGGATTTTTGCATCGCCGTATTGCGTGCGAATTACAAATTCTTCCTCTGTTTCAGATAGAACGTGCCCTACAAATCTTTCACCTTTCTTATTGGTAATTTCAGCTGTCTCAGCTAAAAATTCACCTTTAGGAATTCTAAATTCTCCTGAAGCTGTAACCAAAACAACGAGGTCTTCTTCCAGGTTAATAATCTCTCCTTCGCTTATTGAACCATCTTTAAAATGGAATCGTTTTTTCATTCCAACCTCAAGTACGCTGGCTGCAATTAGATCTTCTTTTTTGACCATAGATGATTGAGATTGAGTATTGCTAACCGCTTGCACCGCAGGTCTTAGATAGTCGCTTATAGAATTTCTTGAAATGCGTCCATCTTGAAAGCCTTTAATGATGTCTGCACCTTCAGATTGTGTTAGTTGATACAATGGCCGCTGATAGCGCTTTTTTAGATAATCATCTAATTCTTTTGAGGAAACACCAACATCTTTAGATAAATTATTTATCGCTTTTTGTTGACCAAATAAAATGGTCTCATTTTGCGCTTGTAGGGAAAAACTGAACATTAAAATAACTAGCGCGCTGATTAACTGACGTGCATTCATTTTACGCTCCTTTTATTTTTAATATGCCTCTTTTGTTTTGCAATTTCTTGAAAGATTGATCGTGATCTTTTATTTAATTTTAGATTTTGATTGGTAGAAGTATATTGCTTACTTGAGATACTTTTAACCATAGATACATTTATTTCTGCCCAAAATGAATCAAGTGTTCCGATTTCAACTCCGTAGGCATCGTACATCATTTCATCGCAATACCCAGAGCCATCCATAGCATCATACTCTTCGCACATATCTTGATACATGCCAAGAACTAATGAGTTTTCAGTAACCTTGAAATTATTAAACACAGGACCCTCATCGCATTCATTGTCGTCCCCATCTAAACCACAATACTCCCATCCAAACAACGAATCGGGTGTAACAAACCAGCGAATCTCTGCAACCATACTATTTCCTTCGAATACCTCTTCAACGCTTCCTGAAAAGTCTGCATTTAACGTTAGCGTCAGCGCTGATGGAAGTCCGATATCATCATCCATCATTTCAATTGGTTGGTTGGCTTGAATTTGTGTCCCAACTTCTTTTATGGTACCTGAAACTATGCTATAGCGAGATGAATCATCTACGGTATTTCCATTGATATAAATTTGCCTATACAACGTATCTAATACAGAGACTGTATTCATTCCATTATCATCTGTTTCAATAGAATATTGTTTATTTCCAGACATGTTATAAAAATCATAATAGTCATTCATTGTATTCACACTAAGCTGAGAATAATCGTAGTCATCAAGCGATGATACGTAATCTGAAAGCTGATAATTTGCATCCGAGGGTAAATTCGTATCATAGGGTGTTGATAGCATAATAAATGTTCCATCCATATTTTGATTGACATCAAAATCAGTCATAGAAAAAGAATCAACTGGCCCTTGATCGGTGTATAGGGCTGCTTTTACGTCTCCATCTACTTCACCCGCTTTAATAAATTGTGCTTTGTTGACCATCATATATATTCCGCCTGATGATTCTGTCATTGTCCATGTACCAACGAAAGCGCTTTTTTCACCATCCTCTTCTTCGCATCCAATAACGAGTAATAAACTCAAAATAAAACTTAATTTTTTCATAACTATTTTCCTTGTTAGTATAAATATACTATTAAATATTAAATCAAAATAACATTAATAGCAATATTTTATTCATTTTATTTGAATATATTAAATTTTATATTTATATTATTCAATTAATATTAACTTTTTAATCTATATATGAATAAAGCACAAGAAATAATTAGCCGAGTAATGGTAGAAAACGGCTATAGGCATAAATACCAAGTAGCAGAATACTTTGGCGTGACTCCACAAGCGATCAGTACCTGGCTTACCAAGGGAGAGGTTCCCCCTAAACACCTACTAAAAGTTCGCTCTGAAATTCAAACCCCTGATATTCCCGATCACCAAGAGCCAAGCTTAGAGGATCGTAAAACGGTGATCGATTATCTTATTAATGAAAATGTTAGACTGAAAAAAGAAGTTGCCACTCTAAAATTAGAATCTAATAAGACAAATACCGATTCAAATGATGATTTGCTTTCTAAACT
>Ga0208261_1000926_pt1 | contig 10888 bp, 9 predicted proteins | sample Knorr_S7_td_DCM__FD_185595 | JGI IMG/M metagenome (GOLD analysis project Ga0208261, IMG submission 185595) | Marine microbial communities from Southern Atlantic Ocean transect - Knorr_S7_td_DCM_ad_131m_LV_B (SPAdes) (version 3) | ecosystem: Environmental > Aquatic > Marine > Oceanic | place...
GATAAAAGCTACAACTATATTGATGGAGAACTTTTTTTTCAAAAGACTCATTTGCCTGAAATGCTAGAAAGAAGTAGATGCAAATTAGATATAGAGGTTGAAACCCTAATGATGATTGACAGCCTTGATATAAAAGCATCTGATCTTAAAAAAATTGTCTCAAAGTGTAAAAGCTGTAAACATAACAGAATAGTAATTACTCACGGAACAGACACTATGGTAAATACTGCAGAGGCAATTGCTAAAGAAAATCTTGACAAAACAATTATACTTACTGGAGCCTTAATTCCATATGAGTTTGGAAGCTCATCAGATGGGTTCTTTAATCTTGGATGCGCACTTTCCTTTGTACAAACCTTCGATAAGGGGGTTTATATTACAATGCATGGAAAAATTTTCAAGTGGAATGAAGTTAAAAAGAATAAAAAGAAAGGTGTGTTTGAAAAAAAATAGAAACACATTTGAGATACAAAAATTAATATTAATTAAAATTTAAAAATTATGAAAAAACTATTGTTAGTACTATTTATAACCCCGATGCTATTCACATCATGCAATGACTGCAACTGTGAAGTAGATGGAAGAAAATTGATTGATGCTTCTCCTCTTGAAGCAAAAGCTCAATTAATGAAAGATGCATTTGCAAATAAAGATGTGGATGGAATGCTAGAATTATTTACTGAAGATATGTTCTGGGAATTTCCCAACGGCGAAAGAATTGAAGGTAAAGAACAAGCTAGAACTGTCTTTACCAATGTATTTAGTCAATGGGAAGAGATGAGAATGGATTCTGGAGGGGAAGAAAATCCTCCGGTTGTAATTGCAACTGAAAGGGATAATGGAAGATGGCTACTTAGATGGTCTCCGTACTATTATAAAGCTACAAATGGAAAAGAAATCACACTATCAAATCACAATGGTATATGGTTTGGTGATGATGATAAAATCAAAGGCATATACACCTTTTATGACAGAAATGAATTGTCAAAAATGTATGATGAAGAAGATCCTTTAGAAACAGTTGAATAATTCACTTAAAAAAAACCTCACGAAAGTGGGGTTTTTTATTTTGAAAGAGCTTCTAATCTTTTAAGTAATGGCGGGTGTGAATAATGAACAAAAACAAATAGTGGATGTGGGTATAGATTGCTTAAACTATCAACTGACAATTTCTTAAGAGCTAATTCTAGTGAAACACCATCATATGTGTCTTTAGCATATTTGTCAGCCTCAAATTCATTCTTTCTACTTAACATATTCATTAAAATTCCAATAACTAGACCTACAGGTGAATATAAAAAACTAAAAGCTATAATACCAATGTGAAAATTCATGTCTGAAGAACCTAATGCATTAGCAATTAAATCAAAGCTCATACATATTTCAAATAAATAACACATCACACCTAATTGAATAATTGTTATAATCATAGAAAATAAAATATGTTTCTTTTTATAATGCCCTACTTCGTGAGCTAACACGGCAACCAACTCTTCTTCACTATGTTTCTCAATTAATGTATCAAATAAAGCTATTGTTTTCTTAGGGCCTAATCCGCTAAAAAAAGCATTTGCCTTAGATGACCTTTTTGACCCGTCAATCACAAAAATATTTTTTAAAGAATAACCTACTTTTTCAGAATAGGCTTCAATTTTTTTTCTTAATTCTCCATCTTCTAATGGGGTTAATTTATTAAAAATAGGTACAATCAAATCTGCATAGAACATGTTCAAAAAAAGCATAAATAATGATAATCCAATCCATAACCACAACCAATAACCTGCACTAAAAAAATCAATAACAAAAACTGCTAATGACGTTAACCCAATTATAATTACAGATGAAATAATTAAGCCTTTAATGTTATCAGCAATAAATGTTTTTAATGTAGTCTTATTAAAACCATATTTCTCCTCAATAATAAATGTTGAGTAATAACTAAAAGGTATTCCTAAAATATGAGTGAATAAATGAAGTATCATAAAAAAAATGCATGATTGAATAATAATGGAATCTGATAATGAGATAGCATAATCACTGATGAATCCAAAGCCATAAAAATATAACATGGCTAGAGAGATAATCAAACTTAATGAACTGCTTATTGATGAAATCCTACCTCTTTCAATTTTATAATTTTTTGCTTTTAAATAGTTTTCAGCGTTATAGAAATCTTTAAGATCATTTGGAATATCATTTTTCCAATTTTTATCGTTTAAATACTCAAGAACAGTTGTAAAAACAAAGTTAAATATAACTAAGCCTATAAAAATCCATAAAAAGCTCCCTGCATTCATTGCAAAATTTTAAGAGTACAAAAATAAACAATTTGTTGAGTAATTTATTAAATTAGTCAAACAATGCTAAGAACTATATTACTATTAATTGCTAGTCTATGTGGATTTGTCTATTTAACATATTCGCTTGAAGTATTTGAGATTTCATTTACTGATTTACAAATGAAAACTTTAATTTCAATGACCAAGCTTTATCTTATATCTAGTCTCTACTGCTTCGTAATAAGTGAAATAGTAGAAAATTACAGTCAAGTTGATAAATTTTGGAGTACAATTCCTATAGTATATGTCTGGTACTTTACTCTAGAATCAGAGATGGACACAAGAATGCTGATTATGGCAACTCTGGTTACAATATGGGGGGTTAGACTAACCTACAATTTTGCAAGAAGAGGAGGATTTAGTATATATTTTTGGAAAGGAGAAGAAGATTATAGATGGGTAGAAGTAAAAAAATCAATGCCAATTTTATCTAAAAGATTAAATTGGGCAATATTTAATTTATTTTTTATATGTCTATATCAGATGGGATTAATCTTTCTCTTTACTCTACCTATTCTAGCAGCATGGCAAGGATCAGAAAATCCTATATATTGGGCTGATTACCTAATTGCTGGAGTTACGCTTTCACTTATTATTTTGGAAACAATTTCTGATCAGCAACAATATGAATTTCAAAATGAAAAATATAGAAGAATTCATCTGGGCGAAGTGCTCGATGGAGATTACAAAAAAGGATTTATAACTTCAGGGCTTTGGTCTTTCTCTAGGCATCCAAATTATACATGTGAACAATTAATCTGGATAATGTTTTATCTATTTAGTGTCTCAGCAACTGGTCAGTGGATTAATTGGTCTATTATTGGCTGTATATTATTAGTTATGCTGTTTTATTCTAGCGCAAATTTCAGCGAGAATATTACAGCTAAAAAATATCCTGACTATAAAAAATATCAAGAAAATACGCCAATGTTTATTGGCTTTAAAAACTAGAAAATTATGTATAAATATTTATTAATAATCGTTTTAATTTTACATTCCTGCAATATGAAAAAAAATGAAATTACTGAGCCTAAGGCAGAAAAAATCGATAAAGTAATGACAATTCATGATCATCAAAGGGTTGATGAATTCTACTGGCTAAATGAAAGAGAAAACCCTAAGGTAATTGAATATCTTAATGCTGAAAATAATTATAGAGATCAGTACATGGAAGACTATAAGGATCTTGAAGAGGGAATCTTTAATGAAATAAAATCAAGAATCAAGGAAGATGACTCTAGTGTACCCTATCTTGATAATGGATATTATTATTATACCCGATATGAAAAGGGGAAACAATACCCAATTTATTGTAGAAAAAAAGGAAATCTTTCTTCTCAAGAAGAAATACTTCTTAATGTAAATAAAATGTCAGTAGGTCATGAATATTTTAGAGTTGGTGGAATTGATATTAGCCCAGATAATAAAATTATGGCCTATTCTGTCGATACAATTAGTAGAAGGTTATATACGATACATTTTAAAAATTTAGAAACTGGAAAAGAAAGCACTAATACAATAGCGAATACTTCAGGAGGAGTTAGCTGGGCTAATGATAACAAAACATTGTTTTACAATCTAAAAAACATAAATACTTTAAGAAGTGAAAGAGTAATGAGACATGTTTTGGATTCTAACAAAAATGATCAAGAAGTTTTTTATGAAGCGGATGAAGAGTTTAATTTATATTCTTATAAAACAAAATCAGGAAAATATATAGTTATAAGTACCGGAAAAACTATTTCTGATGAAAAAAGAATTCTTGATGCAAATAATCCCAGTGGAGATTTTAAAATATTTCAGAAACGAGTTGAAGGACTTGAATATTCAATAAATCACCTAGATAACAAGTGGTATATAAGAACTAATTCTAATGATGCTACAAATTTTAAACTTATGGTGTGTGGTGAAGACAATACATCTTTAAAATACTGGAAAGAATATATAGGACATAGGGACAATGTCCTATTAGAGGGATTTGATGTGTTTAATAATTTTCTAATTATAACTGAAAGAGAAAATGGAAAGAGAAAGTATAATGTAAAATCATTAAATGAGAACTTAAAAGATCATTATATTCATTTTGAAGAAGAAGCTTTCTCAACATATTCCAGCATAAATATGGAAATTAATTCAAATAAATTTAGATATGGTTATTCTTCTATGACTACACCAAGTTCAACAATTGAATATGATGTAATTAAAAAAACAAAAACAATATTAAAAGAAACGGAAGTTCTTGGCGGGACTTTTGATAAAAACAATTATATGTCTAGACTAGTCTGGGCTGATGCTAGAGATGGTAAAAAAATACCTGTTTCTTTAGTATATAGAAAGGACTTATATAAAGAAGGTAAAAACCCTCTTTTACTATATGGATATGGATCATATGGAGCTACTAATAGTGCAGGATTTAGTTCTGTTAGGCTAAGTCTATTAGACAGAGGTTTTGTTTATGCAATAGCTCATATAAGAGGAAGTCAATATTTAGGAAGGTCGTGGTATGATGACGGAAAAATGTTTAATAAAAAAAATACATTTTGGGATTTTATTGATAGCGCTAAATATTTAGCTAAAAGCAAATATGCAGATGAAGATAAAATATTTGCAATGGGAGGAAGTGCCGGAGGACTATTAATGGGTGCGGTAGCAAATATGGAGCCAGATGTATTTAGAGGCATAGTGGCTGGAGTACCATTTGTAGATGTCATTACAACTATGCTAGATAAAACAATTCCTTTAACAACATTTGAATTTGATGAGTGGGGAGATCCTAGAGATAAGGATTCATATTTTTATATGTTATCATATTCTCCATATGATCAAGTAGAAGAAAAAGACTATCCAGCAATTTTTATCACTACTGGATATCATGATTCACAAGTACAATATTTTGAACCTGCAAAATGGATTGCAAGACTTAGAGATAGAAGAACAAATAAAGAACCTCTGCTTATGTACTGCAATATGGATGCAGGCCATGGAGGTGCTTCTGGAAGATTTGAGGCATACAGAGAAACAGCTATGGAATATGCTTTTTTAATTAGCTTATTAGATTAATATTAAAATTATATTATGAATAAATATATATGGTTATCTGTTTTTTTAATAACAAGTGTTATTACTTATCAATTATTAAATACTGATAATGAATGGGTATATTTATTTGACGGTAATACAACTGAAGGCTGGAGAGCATATAATGGTGAATCATTACCAAAAAAGTGGACAATACAAGATGGTGTTTTGACTTTTTCTACAGACTCAAAATTAGAAAAGGATATGGAAGGTGGCGGTGATATTATATATTATCTTGAAGAATTTGAAAACTTTGAACTATATCTAGAATGGAAACTACCTGCAGGAGGAAATAGTGGAATTTTCTATCATCTAAAGGAAGGCTTTAATACACCATATGAAGTAGCTCCTGAATATCAATTATTAGATGACTATGGATGGGAAAAAATAAATAATGCAACCCTTGGAGAATCTCAAAAAGCTGGTGCTGATTATGCAATGTATTCTCCAAACAAGAACAAAATTCTTAATCCTGCTGAACAATGGAATTCATCTAAGATTGTCTTTACAACTGATAAAGTAGAACATTGGTTAAATGGGCAAATGATTCTTTCATTTGTTCCATGGTCTGAAGATTGGTATAAAAGAAAAAATGAGAGTAAATGGAAAAATGCAGAAAAATACGGTTCTTTTAAAAAAGGTTATATAGGTCTTCAAGATCATGACAGCCCGCTATGGTTTAGAAATATTAAAATCAGGAAATTATAGTGATGAAAAAATATAAAAGAAGGGACTTTATTAAAGATTCTGTTGCCTTAGCATCGTTAACTATTTTACCTTTGAATATTGTAGGTAATTCAAAAAAAAGTATGATAAGAACTGCACATATAGGAGTTGGAGGAATGGGTAAGGCTGATTTAGAATATATCTCTTCACATAAAAATGTTGAAGTAGTAGCATTATGCGATGTTGATAGTGATATTTTAATGGCAGCAAGTAAATCTCATCCAAAAGCAAAAACATATAAGGACTATAGAAAATTATTAAATGAGATGGATTCAAAAATTGATGCAGTAATTGTTTCTACTCCAGATCATACTCATGCTCCAGCATCAATAATGGCAATGAAAATGGATAAAGATGTTTATTGTCAAAAGCCATTGACTCATCATGTGAGTGAAGCAAGAGAAATGCAAAAAATTGCTAAAGATAGAAACCTAGTAACACAAATGGGGATTCAAGTTCATTCGTTTTATGACTATAAACTTGCTACATTATTAATTCAGTCAGGTATAATTGGTAAGGTTAGAACAGTAAGAGCATGGTCTCCAAAAAACTGGGGATATGATGGTCCACGCCCATCCGGTAGCGACCCAATTCCAAAACAATTAGAATGGAATTTATGGCTAGGAACTGCAGCTAAAAGACCATATAAGAAAAATATCTATCATCCATTTATGTGGAGAAAAATGATAGATTTTGGCTGTGGCACATTAGGAGATATGGGTGTTCATATTTTTGATACACCCTACAATGCACTTAAATTAGATGTTCCGCTTACAATTAAAAATAAATGTAGAATACCTAATGGAATAGGCTTTCCTGAAAAAAACCATGTTACATATAAATTTCCAGGTACTAAATATACTACTGACACATTAAAATGGGTTTGGGAGGATGGTAAAGGGGCTCCAAGGACTCATAAAGATTTAAAACTACCTAATAGAGATAAATTACCTGACCAAGGAGCAATGTTTATAGGAGAAAAAGGAAGATTATTACTTCCTCATTTTATGGAATTTCCAAAACTTATAATTGATGGAAAATATGAGGAAATAGATATTTCAAAATTTGAAGAAAGTGGAGAAATAACAAAAAATCCTATTAGAGATTATGAAAAAGAATCATATATCCATTATCATGAATTTATAGATTCATGCCTTGGAAAAGGGGATTGCTCTGCTCCATTTTCATATTCTGCAAGATTAACAGAAACTATATTGCTTGGAGTAATTGCTGGAAGATTTCCTAACAAAACCCTTCATTGGGATAATAAAACTGCAAAATTTCTTGAGCAAGAAGCTAATAACTTTATAAACTCTCCATATAGAAAGTTTTGAAAATAAAAAAACCCAACTTTCATTGGGTTTTTCGGTGGGCGCGAAGGGATTCGAACCCCTGACCCCTTGGGTGTAAACCAAGTGCTCTGAACCAACTGAGCTACGCGCCCTCAAGGGTTGGTCTGCAAATATAAATTAGTTATTGAAACTGAGCAAAATTTTTAGTTCTAAAAATAAATTACATATAATTTATTAACTTGATAAAAATATGATTAGAATATCTATTTTTTTGTTTTCTATTATTTTGATTGGATGCTCATCTACAACTAAGATATTATCATCTTCAAAATTTAAAATTTCTCCATCAGCACTAACGCTAATGGATGTGATTGTAGGAAAATTTCCTGGTGTAGAAGTAATAGGAGATAATGTTGCTCATTATTTAGACTATCACCAGAATAATTTAGAAAGCACCTCTCCTAAAATTCTAATTAGAGGCGGGAGTCAATCAATTAATTATAATGCATATGCAGTTTATGATGTTGATGGACTTCTCTATACTGATTATCCTGGCTTTATCGATCCTCAACAGATTAAAAGTATAACCATATTAAGATCACTAGCTGCAACAAATAAATATGGAGGCATAGCCAGAGGTGGTGCAATAGTTATTAGATTAAAAGGAGCTAAATAACTTCAGAAACAACAAAAGTACTGCCACCAATATAAATAACATCATTAGGATTTGATTGTTTAATTGCAGATTTAAAAGCTTGTCCAATGCTAGAATAAGACTCCCCTATTCTATTATTATTTTTAAATAATTCTTGTAATTCTAACTCATCTAAACCCCTTTCAATATTTGGTTTAGCAAAATAGTAGTTTGAAGATTCTGGGAATATATCTACTATTGAATCTAAATTCTTGTCATTAACAAAACCTAATACAAAGTGGATTTTATTAGATTTAATTGACATTATATCATTAATAACAATTGATAATGCATCAATATTATGAGCAACATCACAAATAATTAGCGGTTTATTTCCAATTATTTCCCATCGTCCCCTAATTCCAGTATTTTGAATTATCTTATTTAAGCCATCTATTATATTTTTCTCATTAATTTTAATTTCAGTATCATTTAATAATTCAATTGCTACTATTGCAGTTTTTATGTTCTTTTTTTGATAAGAGCCTTTTAGCTCACATTCATATTCCTTAATATTAAAGTCTTCTGCAAAAAATATTTTTGATTTTTTTTCTTCAGCTTTATTGATAAAAACATTTGAAACATCATTTTGCTTTTCACCAATTACAACTGGAATATGGGATTTAATTATTCCAGCTTTCTCTATGGCTATATCTTCTATTGTATTTCCTAAAAATTTTACATGATCCATAGATACATTTGTTATAACTGATAGTTCTGGTGAAATAATATTTGTAGAATCAAGACGTCCTCCCATTCCTGTTTCTATTATAGCTATGTCTACTGAATTTTTCTTAAAATATTCAAATGCCATTCCCACAGTCATCTCAAAAAAAGAAAAGCTGTTCTGATTAAAAAAATCCATATTTTTGAGAATAAAGTCAGTAACAAAGTCTTTGTTAATCATTTTTCCATTAATTTTTATTCTCTCTCTAAAATCTTTTAAATGTGGAGAAGTATATAATCCTACTTTATATTTTCCTTCTTGCAATATAGATGCAATCATGTGTGCAGTAGAGCCTTTACCATTAGTTCCTGCAATATGAACTGACTTAAAACTATTATGTGGATTGTTTAAATATTCGGATAACTTAGTAATATTTATCAAATCTTTTTTATAAGCAGAACCACCAATATTCTGATACATTGGCAACTTACCATACATCCATTTTAAAATTGAATTATAATCCAATAATTTATGTAATAATGAAATTTCTAAAAATCATAAAAACACCAGCACCAGCAATAAATCCAACAAAGGCAATCCATGATATTTTTCTCAAATACCAGAAGAAATTTATTTTTTCCATACCCATAGCTACAACACCAGCGGCAGATCCAATTATTATCATGCTACCTCCTGTACCTGCAGTGTATGCTATAAAATGCCATAATTGGTCATTCATTTCAACTGTGAACATACCGATACTTGCAGCAACTAATGGTACATTATCAATTAGTGCAGATGCTACTCCTAAAAATATAGGCAAAATATCAGAGAAAGATGATGCATTTAGTTCTGATCCTAACTTTGGCAGACCTTTTAGTTGATCAGCAAAATTATATAAGATTCCAATTGACTCTAAAGCTGCAACAGCCATTAAAATACCTAGGAAAAATAGAATACTAGGCAATTCAATTTTTGTTAAAGCCTTATGAACTGGGCTTTCATAATGTCTTTCTTCATCAATACCTGCGTCCGTATCAGGGCTAGTTGCTTTCGATAAAGCAAATTCTCTATTACTATATATTTCAGCAAAAACTGAAACAAGACCCAAAGCAAACATCATTCCGACATAAGGAGGTAAATGTGTAATTATTTTAAATACAGGCACAAAAACAATAGCAGATAGTCCCAAAACCAACATTCTAAAAGAATACTTATTCCCCTGATCATCTATTGGATTCAATTTAATATCTCCTTTAAATACTGGAAGCATTGAAGCTATTCCAGAGGATACAACCATACATACAATAGAAGGAATTAATAGATATGAAATTAATTCAGGTGTGGTAACTTTTTTACCAATCCACAGCATAGTAGTTGTAACATCTCCTATTGGAGACCATGCTCCACCCGCATTAGCTGCAATTATAATAATTCCAGCATACCATAATCTTAAATTTCTGTTTGATACAACTTTTTGCAAAATTGAAATAAGCACAATAGTAGCAGTTAGGTTGTCAATAATTGCTGATAGAATAAATGCTAATCCAGAAAATACCCATAAAATCCCTTTCTTAGTTTTAAGATTAATTATCTTTTGAAAAACAGTAAATCCGTTGAAATAATCTATAATCTCAACTATAGTCATTGCTCCAATAAGAAAAACTAATATCTCAGCAGTTTTTCCTAAGTGGTATAGAAGAGTGTTCTCTAAGTATTTTGATTTTGTAGTTAAAGCTTCACTACCAAAACCATCAACAAGTTTATGTGTATATGGGTCAAACCATTCTCTAAAACCATCTAAATTAAGAGCGATAATTGCCCAACAAATTGCCATTGCAGCTAATGCTGGTATTAACTTATCAATTTTAATATTATGTTCTATAGTTATTAGAAAATAAGCTAAAACAAATACAATAATTACTGCTAAATCCATCTATTAATATTATAACTTAAATATAAATAAAAGTTTAATAATTCTAATGATATGATATTAAATTATTTATAAATAACACCACTTGAATGATCACGATCAGCGCCAGTAACTGATTTAAGACAATTAATCTCACCTCTTAATTTTAAAACACCTAAA
>Ga0208261_1000928_pt1 | contig 10873 bp, 10 predicted proteins | sample Knorr_S7_td_DCM__FD_185595 | JGI IMG/M metagenome (GOLD analysis project Ga0208261, IMG submission 185595) | Marine microbial communities from Southern Atlantic Ocean transect - Knorr_S7_td_DCM_ad_131m_LV_B (SPAdes) (version 3) | ecosystem: Environmental > Aquatic > Marine > Oceanic | place...
AAAAAAGGTTCTAGAAACTTCAAGCAAAATATCCTCAAAATTATTGAATGATAGCTAAATTTATTTCTTGATTATTTCATCCCTTGAAATAAATTATAGCTTGAATTATAGGTCTAAATTAAACCAAATCTTTAAAAGAGGAAGATAGATGGCATTACCTGATAAGGTAGATTATTTGATTATTGGAGCAGGGATTCATGGACTGAGTACTGCATGGCATTTAGCAGAAAAATTAAAAGCTAAAGGCAAGGGTGATGGTTCAAAAATTTTAGTTGTAGATAAAGATAGTATTGCAGCTGGCGCAAGTGGAGTTGCATGTGGCGTAGTAAGAAATAATTATTATCAACCTGCTATGCGAGAACTAATGGCAATGTGTGTTGATGTTTGGGAAAGCGATCAAAAAAATTTTCATTATCATAATGTTGGTTATATGCAAATTAGCCCAAAATGCATGGAAGAAGATGTGGCTTCTATTTATGCGCAGCAAAAAAATATTGGTTATGATTCAGTTTTCATTCAAGGTGAAAAAGAATCAAATGATTATATGAAGAAAATGTTTAGTGACTGGCAAGCAAAAGGTATCACGAGTGTTCTTCATGAAAAAAAAGGTGGCTATGCAAATAATACTTCTGCAATTTATGGATTAGCGGATAAAGCTGAATCAGAAGGTGTTAGAATTTTAACTGGGACGGAAGTAAAAGGTTTTCAATACGGATCTAATTCAAAAGCTGTTACAGCTGTTGAAACTGATAAGGGTATAATAAAATGTGATAATGTAATTATTGGAGCTGGACCTTGGGCTAAATCATTTTGGGATATGCTTGAATTACCTAAATCAGTAACAATTAAAGGATCAGATGGTTCTGTTCACAGCAATGTACCGATGTGGAATTATTGGTTTTTAACCGAAGGTGTTTTGGGAGTAGAGCCTGATTTTTTGAAAACTGATGAAGGTATAATGCCTCCAGTAATTCATGTAGATACTGATGCACCTTTATATTCTGATGTCGATAAGTCTTTAATCACTGATGAACTTTGGGGCATTTACTATAAACCAGATTTTCATTTTAATGGCGTTCAAGGAGGTGCTTCTCCTTATAAAGTTGGTGAGCCTGGAGGTGAGGGCGTTCAAGTTGATCCATATGGACCAAAATCTTCTCAATTTGTTATAGACGATAATTTTGCTCATATGTGGACATCGGCATTAGCTTTTTGTCATAAAAGGTTTGAAGGTAAATCTCATTTGTTTAAAAAAGGAGCGACAGGTGGTCTAGGCTGTTTCACCCCAGACTCTTTTCCAGTTTTTGATCAATTTAGAGAGAATGTATATATAATTGCAGACTCTAATCATGGATATAAAATGATAGGAGTAGGAAAATTAGTAGCTGAAGAGGTTATGGGAGAAAAATCATCTCTTTTAGAACCTTTTCGTTTTTCAAGATATGAGGAAGGTAAATTACATCCAACTTCAAATAGTCCTTTTCCGTGGAGTTAATTTGATGTTGAATGATAAAGTAATTAATTAAGGGGGGATTATGAGTGATTTAGAGAATTTTGTAAATCAATCAGGTAGAGATAAATTAGTTAAAGATGTTAGAAAAAAAATTGATGAGTTAGGAATAACTTATATTTATTATCAGTTTGTATCAGTAACTGGAAGAATTGTCGGGAAAGGTGTTCCTGCTGACCATTGGGAGTCATTAGCAGAAAAAGGATTTCAATTAGTATACGGTGCTACTGCAAATTTATTTGTAGATAGACATGGTGAATATATTGGATATGGTCCTGAATCTTCTGAACTCGTAGGAATACCTGAACCAGATACTTTTGTTCAACTTCCATGGGATAAAAGAGTTGCACGTGTTTGGTGTACTTGTTTTAGAAATAGAGAAGAAGAAGAAAATCCAGGCGGTCATTTAACTTCTGATTGCAGAGGTAATTTAAAAATTTTCCAAGATCAATTTCAAGAAAAGTTTGGCATGAATATGCGAGCTGGTACAGAGCCAGAAATGATGTGGTTAACGAAAAAAGATAATGGCGAGCCAACAGGTGATGGATTTTCAAGACCTTACTGTTACCATATTGATCAATTTGAATCATTAAGACCAGTATATATGAAGGTTATAGAATATTGCCGAGCTATGGGCCTTGATGTTATTCAAGGTGATCATGAAGATGCTCCTGGTCAGTTGGAATTAAACTTCATGTATGATGATGTTTTAAGAAACGCTGATAGACTTACAACTTACAGGCAAATTTGCGCACAAGTTGCTAGAGAATTCAATTTAATTGCTTGCTTTATGAGCAAACCTTTTATGGGTGTTTCTGCAAATGGCTGTCATACTAATGTTTCATTATGGAAAGGTGGAGATTTAAAGTCTACCCCTATTGGTAATAATCCTCTTCCTGGAATGGATCAAGTTTTTACGCATGTTTCAGGTGGAGAAAATATGTTTATGCCAGATCCTAAAATAGATGCGGTTAAACCGGGACCTGTAGGTTTAAATAGTATAGCTGGATTATTAAAACACTTACCAGCTTTAACTTGTCTTGGATCTCCAACAGTTAATTCTTATCGACGACTTTGGGATACAGGTTTTTGGGCTCCAGTATATGCTGATTGGGGATACCAAAACAGAACATGTAGTGTTAGAGTATCTGCTCCTGGACGTGTTGAATATAGATCAGTTGACTCATCTCATAATCCATATTTGATGGGTGCAGGAATATTAAAAGCTTTTGAGGATGGTTTGGACAACAAAATGGATCCAGGCGAACCTGAGAAAAAAAATATTTATGATGCAATGAAAGAAGGAAAAGAAGTTGATAAACTTCCTTTAACTTTAGGAGAGGCTATTCAACGTCTAGAAAGTGATGATGTTGTTAAATCTGCCTTACCTGAGGATATGTACAGAGTGTTTATGCATTATAAAAAAGATGAGTGGGAGAAATTTCTTTCTGCCGTTACGCAGTGGGATGTTGATACTTATTTGGATGTCTTACCATAAATCAAAGAGAGGATAAAAAATATGTGCGGAATTGCAGGAATAATACATAAAGGAAAGTCGACAAATGTTGGTGGAGAAATGCAACAAATGTTGCAATCTTTAAAACATAGAGGACCTGATTCAACTGGATATGCTTTGTATGGCACTGGAGGAACCCAAGACTATATTTTAAGATTTAAAGTTGGAGAAAATGTAAAAGAAGGCAGTTCAGCTATTATGGAAGATGCTTCTCTTTATGAAAAAAGAAGAAATGAAGTTAATGAAAAAATAGTTGAAGCTGGTGGAAATATTGTCAAAGAAGAACAAATTACCCCTTATTCTTTTAGATATGTAACCAGCTTTGAAGGTGATTTATTAGAGTTTGCAAGAAAAATAGAATCTGTCGAGATGGCAGAAATTTTATCTTTAGGTAAATCTCTAGAGTTAGTAAAAGATATTGGTGACGCAAAAGTTGTTGCTGATCAATATGGTTTAAATAATTTTGAAGGTACGCATGGAATAGGTCATACACGTATGGCAACTGAATCAGGAGTTGATATTAGATCAGCCCATCCTTATTGGGCTTATCCTTTTAGTGATGTATCAGTAGTGCATAATGGACAATTGACTAATTATTGGAATAACAGAAGAGGATTAGAGAGAAAAGGTATGAGATTTATGTCTTCTTGTGATTCAGAATTGATTGCAGTTTATTTAGCTAATAAGATTCGTGATGGAATTGGATTAGAAGAAGCAATGCGTTCATCTCTGACTGATCTAGATGGAGTGTTTACTTATATGGTTGCTACTCAAGATCAATTAGGCATGGCTAAAGACTCAATGGCAGCAAAGCCAATGGTTTTATATGAAAGTGATGATCTAGTTTTATGTGCTTCTGAAGAAGTGGCTATTAGAAGTTTGTTACCTCACGAAATAGATACTTACGATCCTTATGAAAGCGAGGTTAAAGTATGGCAAGCGTAAAAGAACATAAATCCCATGATATGGGATTACACCAAGAGGTTTTAACAGGAAGAACTCAACAAGTTTTTTTTAATCCAGAAGAGTCTGAAAACTTTCTTTACAATGATGCTTATGATGTTGATTTTAATAAACGTACATCCATAGATGTTGAAAAATTAAATTGCATAGAAGTTAATTCAAAAATTAAAGATTTAATGAAACAAGGTTATGGAACAATAGTTTTAAAGAATCCTGGAGCAAAACATAGTCTTGGAGTTGGAATTTTAAATAAACTTAATCTAATTATAGAAGGAAGTTTAGGTTATTTTGGAGTAGGCTCTATTGATGGTCCAGTTGTAAGAATATCTGGCCGAGTAGGTTGGTCTTGTGCAGAAAATATGATGGCTGGAAAAGTTGTTATAGAAAAAAATGCTGGATCTTGTTTTGGAGCAGCTATCCGTGGTGGCGATTTAATTTGTAAAGGCAGTGTTGGTGCGCGATCTGGAATAGATATGAAAGGTGGTACCATAATGATTGGTGGTAACGCAGGTGCTTTTACTGGCTTTATGATGCAAAGAGGAAGAATTGTTATTTTAGGAGATGTAGGACCAAATCTAGGAGACTCCCTTTACGATGGAACTATCTTTGTCGGTGGCAAAATAGAATCTCTTGGAGCTGATGCAGTTGAAGCTGAAATGACTGACTTAGATGTTGATTGGCTTAAAAGAAAATTAAAAGTAGCAGAAATTGATAAAAAAATTAATTTTAGTAAAATGACAAAAATAGTTTCAGGAAAAAAATTATGGAATTATGATAACTTAGAACCAACTGAACGAAAAGGAGCTATCTAGTTTATTAGAGGGAGGAAATAGAATATGCCAAAAAATTTAAAAAATAAAAAAACTAAACAAGATAAAAGTTTGTTAGGTAAAAATTCAATTTTTACTCCAGATGTTATTAATGATATTCATATAAAATCTCAGCTTGGTAGATATCGTATGCGAGGTATGGCATTAATGAAAAAGATACCTCATTGGGATGACCTTACCTTTTTACCTGGTACATTAACTAGGTTTGTTATTGAAGGATATAGAGAAAAATGTGAAACTAAAACTGTAATAGGTCCTAATTGTAAAAATCCTGTTAAATTAGATATACCAATTTATATCACTAGTATGAGTTTTGGTGCTTTATCTTATGAAGCAAAAACAGCACTTGCTCGTGGAGCAACAATGGCTGGTAGTGCTACTTGTTCAGGTGAGGGCGGTATGATCCCTGATGAAAGACGTTATTCTCAATTATGGTATTATCAATGTATACAGTCAAGATATGGGTTTAATCCTCATCACGCTCAATTAGCTGACGGCATAGAAGTTTTCATTGGACAAGGACAAAAAGTTGGTATGGGAGGTCATTTAATGGGACAAAAAGTTACTGATCAAGTTGCTGAAATGAGATCTTTACCTGCTGGAATTGACCAAAGATCTCCAGCTAGACATCCAGATTGGTTAGGCCCAGATGATTTAGCATTAAAAGTTGAAGAACTTAGAGAACTTACAGATAATCAAGTGCCTATACAATTAAAATTAGGTGCTGCAAAAGTTTATGATGATGTTCGTATGGCTGCAAAATGTAATCCTGACTCTATTTATTTAGATTGTATGGAAGGATCTACTGGTGCAGGTCCGCATATAGCAGCTGCAAATACAGGTATCCCTGGAATAGCAGCAGTAAGAGAGGCACGTAGAGCTTTAGATGATGTCGGAAAAACAGGAGAAGTAACATTAGTATTTGCAGGTGGAATTAGAGATGGTGCTGATATGGCAAAAGCTCTTGCACTTGGAGCAGATGCTATAGCAGTTGGTACTGGAGCATTAGTTGCTTTAAACTGCAATAAAGATATTCCTGAAGCTGATTTTGAGAAAGAATTGGGAGTTGAAGCAGGTCTTTGTTATCATTGTCATACTGGCAGATGTCCAGTAGGAGTAGCTACTCAAGATCCAAAGTTAAGAAAACGTTTAAATCCAGATGATGCAGCTCTTCGAGTATATAATTATTTACATTCAATGACATTAGAAGCTCAATTATTGGCAAGAGCATGTGGAAAAACAAATATTCACTCATTAGAACCTGAAGATTTAGCTGCCTTAACAATGGAAGCTTCAGCTTTAGCAAAAGTTCCACTTGCTGGAACTGAATATACTGTAGGTGTAGATAACTTCCATTCAATTTAGGAGTATAGAGATGGCAAAGAAGAAAAAAAATAAAACTAGTTCAAAGAAAAAAGATTCAGGCATAAAAACAACTAGAGAAAAAATGATTGGTCAACACATAGGTTATAGATATGATGTAAACCTTTTACCTGATTATACTAGATTAACTCCTTTTCTAAAAAAATATATAGAAACCATGGGATGGGATGATCTTAATTGGCTTGAAGATGTTCATATGGGCTATGAAAATGATAAGCCTGCAGTTTTTGATAGAAATATTAATGGCTGGGTAACAGCTCCAAAAAATCTTAAACTTCCAAAAAATCAACAAGATAGAGATATGATAGCAAGGGAACTTTTGATAAAATTTCAAATGTCTCCTAACCACCCTTTGGTTGTATTAAAAAAAGCTTATAAGAAATTTGATTAAGATATTTCCTTCAAATTAGTTTTTAAAGGGCTAAAAAAAAGTATTTCAATATTTTCATTTAGAGAAGGATTAAAGAAAAAGTTATGGTAAAAAGTGTATTTCCATTTTGGATCAGTTTTTTTTAATTTTTTTATAGTTATTGGAAATTGAAAACCAGTTTCTTTTTCAAAGAATTGTACATTTGATTTTTTTAAATTTAATAATTTTTTAAAAGTACTTGAGTTTTTATCAAAAGTTGCTGTAAATGATCCTTCAAAATTTGCAGGTGTATTATAATATTCTGAAGACAAAAATTTAACAGCTTTATCAAATCTAATTTCTGGTTCATGCGTTTGTTTAATCATAAACTCAAACATTTTAGCAGTATTTAAACAATTTTTTTCAATTAATACTGATCGAATATCAAAAATTTGATTATCTGTTTTAATATCTATTATTTTTGCAATAGTTCCTTCAGAAGGTTTACCACTAAACATTCTAAAATTTCTTTGTCTTAAACTACATTGCCAGATAACAAAGTCACTCCAACCAACCTTAGGCATCAGTACTATTTAACAGTCTAATGTGTTGTCTTTTTCCCATTGAGTAATAATATTGGACTTTGTAGATTTTTTTGCACCCTTGAAGCCAATTTTTTTCTCATTGGATAAATTATATTTTTTTATCTCTCTTTTTTTCAAAGTTAAGTAGGAATTAATAACTTCTTTACCAAAAGCATCTTTTAAAACTTTACTATTTCCTAAATTTGTAAGTGCTTGCTGAAGGTTTAGAGGAAGTTTTTTAGCTCCTTTTACTTTATGTGACTCTTCATACATATTAACATTTACTGGCTTACCTGGATTTCTTTTTTTCTCTATTCCATCAATTCCTGCAGCAAGTATTCCAGCTTGTAATAAATAAGGATTTGTAGCTCCATCCATTAAACGCAATTCAAATCTTCCTGATCCAGGAACACGTATCATATGAGTTCGATTATTTCCAGAATAAGTAATAGTGTTTGGAGACCATGTTGCACCTGAAGCAGTTACTGGAGCATTAATTCTTTTATAACTATTAATAGTTGGATTAAACCAAGCTGTCAAAGCTTCTGCTGAGTGCATAATGCCGCCCATAAAATTATATGCAGTTTTTGATAAGCCTAATTTATCTTTTTTGTCTAAAAATAAATTTTTATTTTTCTTATTCCAAATTGATAGATGTGCATGACATCCATTTCCAGTTTTATTAATAAAAGGTTTTGGCATAAAGGTTGCTCTTAAACCTGATTTTTCAGCTAAAGTTTTAACCATAAATTTAAAAAAAACATGACGGTCAGCTGTTTGTAGACAATCTGAAAAATCCCAATTCATTTCAAATTGACCATTAGCATCTTCATGATCATTTTGGTAAGGACCCCATCCAAGCATAATCATACAATCACAAATTCCTTTTATTAAATCATATTGTCTCATCAAAGCAGATTGATCATAGCAAGGTTTATCCGCAATATCATTTTGATCAGCTATGGAATCGCCAGATGGAGAAATTAAGAAATACTCACACTCAACACCACTTTTAAGATACATATTTTTTTTAGCTAATTTACTAATTTGATTTCTTAGCATTACTCTTGGAGAAGCTTCTACTGGTTTTCCATTCATCCATAGATCAGCTGCTAACCAAGCTACATCCATTTGCCAAGGTAGTTGAATCATACTTTGAGGATCTGGTATTGCAGCCATATCAGGATCAGAAGGAGACATATCTAAATAAGTAGAGAAGCCAGCAAAACCTGCGCCTTCTTTTTGCATTTCTTTAATTGAGTGTGTTGGTACTAGTTTAGATCGTAACACACCAAAGAAATCAACATAACTAATAAGAAAATATTTTATTTTTTTCTTTTTTGCTATTTCAAATAGATTAATCGCCATTTTTCCTCCTTGATATAATTCTAATGCATTCTATTTAAACATCAAAAATCATTTAATAAACACATTATTTTATCAAATTATTATTATTAAGTGATAAGTATACTCTTCCTTAAAAAAAATCCATATGAAAGCAATTATCTTAAATTTAGCAGCCTGGTCTATTTTACCAATAATGGATGGATTAGCTAAACATTTAAGTACTGAAATTCATTTTGTAGAAGTTGTGTGGGGAAGATATTTTTTCATGTTACTTATAAGTTTTCCTTTAATTTTTTTATTCTTTAGAACTCATATCAAATGGCCTAAAAATATTCTCCTTCAATTTTCAAGAAGTATTTTTCTTTTTTTATCAACTATTCTATTTTTTTATGCCATTTCAATTATTTCTTTAGCAAAAGCATTAACTTTAGCTTTTGTTGCTCCAATTATAGTGACGATATTGTCTTCTTTATTATTAAAAGAAAAAGTTGGTTTGAATAGATGGTGTGCTGTTACTGTTGGTTTTATTGGAGCGTTGATAATTATTCAACCAGGTATTATAAAGCTTAATTTAGCTTCTTTAGCTGGAATAGGTACCGGCATATCTTATGCATTTTATTTAATTTCAACGAGAAGTCTAACAGCAATTGACAGTCCTTTTTTAACTTTAATTTTTACAGGTTTATTCGGAGCAATAATAATAAGCTTTATTGTTCCTTTTTATTGGACTACACCTAATATCAATCAATGGATAATAATGATTTGTTTAGCTGCAGTTGGAACGTTAGGACATTTTTTATTAATATTATCTTTAAAATATGCTGAAGCTTCTAAACTTGCGCCTTTGGCTTATTTTGAAATTGTTAATAATATCATAATAGGATATTATTTTTTTGGAGATTTTCCTAATAGATTTCTTTGGTTAGGTTTGTTTTTCATTGTATCAAGCGGCCTTTATATAACTATATCAGAGCATAGAAAAAATAGAATAAATTAAATGAACTTAACAAATAAACAAAAAGGATTAGGATTATCCTTAATAGGTGTATTATTAATAACTCCTGACTCATTATTTCTTCGTTTAATTGATCTTGGTGCCTGGGAGTTAGTTTTTTATAGAGGCTTAGTTCCTTTTATATGTTTATTAATTGTATTAAGTTTTTATTATAGATCACAATTTATAAAATCTTTTTTGGTTTTAGGCATACCTGGCTTAATTTATGCAATATTAATTGCCTTAGGTAGCACAACATTTGTTATTTCAATTGAGAATACATATGTTGCTAACACTTTAATTATGATTGCATTACTTCCTTTTGCAACTGCCATTTTAAGTTCAATTTTTTTAAAAGAACATCCAAGTAAAAGAATGTGGCTAACTATAATAGCTTGTTTTGCTGTAGTTTTATTTATATTTTATGACTCTTATCAAGGTAATCGTTTATATGGTGATTTTTTTGGCTTACTAACAGCTATAATGGTTGGGGGAAGTGCTGTAGTTGTTCGTTATGGTAAGAACTTTAATTTTTTGCCTGCACTTTTGTTATCTAAGTTTTTTATTATGTTGATAGCTATAATATTTATGCAAAACTTTCCTGAAACATTATTTGTAGATCAGAAAAATTTATATTTAATAATTGCGATGGGAGTATTTGCAGTTTTTATTCCACTAGCTATGATTACTCTAGCTCCCAGATATATACCAGCTTATGAAGTAGAAATCTTTTTTGTTCTAGAAACTATTTTAGGTCCTGTTTGGGTATGGCTTGTTATTCATGAACAACCAACAAACAAAACAATTATTGGAGGAGTTTTTATAATTATTATTATATTAATTCATACTATTTTGGAGCTTAGAGAAAATAAAAAAGCACAATTAAATTCATAATAATTGAAAATCCCAGAATTCTGGGAAAAAGTATACCCATGTTTATAAAAAAAGATGAGTTAATTGTTGAAACTCACCGTAAAAGATAAGATAAAGCGAGGTATTGATCGTTCATCTCATTTGCTGAATGAGACGGAAGTAGGTTAGAGGACCGAAGGAACGCAGTTCTTTTAAGTTTTCATAAATTACTTTCATCGAGCTATGTGATTAGCGGTTGTAAAGATAAACTCAAAAAGAGGGGGTCTAATGACGTTAGAAGAATTAAATGTCTTTGTCACCACACAAGCTAATGTAGGTATGGAAGCCTATTATTGGTGGTGTACAGGACTGATGATTATTATTCACGTTGGGTTCTTAATGTATGAAGTAGGGGCAACAAGAATGAAAAATGCCGTTTCTTCAGGTGTGAAAAATTTATTAGCATTTGCATTTATGATTCCAACATTTTGGCTATTTGGCTGGTGGATCTATTTGGCGTTTCCTGGAGGTTTTGTTCCTATTGA
>Ga0208261_1000930_pt1 | contig 10856 bp, 11 predicted proteins | sample Knorr_S7_td_DCM__FD_185595 | JGI IMG/M metagenome (GOLD analysis project Ga0208261, IMG submission 185595) | Marine microbial communities from Southern Atlantic Ocean transect - Knorr_S7_td_DCM_ad_131m_LV_B (SPAdes) (version 3) | ecosystem: Environmental > Aquatic > Marine > Oceanic | place...
ACGAAATTAGATGGAACAAATTTTAACTAATTAGATTGAAACTTAAAAAAATGAAGCAATTATCTTTAATTATTACCCTATTAATTTCAACTTCAATATTTTCTCAATCTCTAAGTCTTGAAAGTTATAATTTTGGAGAAGGCCTAAGATTTAATGATGAGAGTGGTTACTCAATCAGACTAACGGGTTATGCCCAGCCTATGATTGATTTAAAGAATTATACCGATGTTGAAGAAAACTCATCTACATCAAGATACAGGATTAGGAGACTAAGATTAAGAGTTGATGGGAAATCTAAAAACCAAAAATTCGGCTATAGATTTCAAGCTGATCTAAGTGGAACTTCTGAAACTGGAGAGGACACTGGAGACTATTTATTAGATGCATATGTTTCATATGCAGTTACAAATAGAATTTCAATATTATTTGGACAAAGAGCAACCTATACAGATAATAGGGAATTATTTATGAACTCTAATTCCTTACAACTTGTAGAAAGAAGTAGATTAACCTCTGCTTTCGCTTCCATTAGAGAATTTGGATTATTTATAAGTGGACGACTTAGAGCTGGAAAAGGATCTTATTTAAGACCTTACTTTGTTTTAACTAATGGTGATGGAATTAATGTTTTTGACAAGGATCGCGGAGGACTAAAAATAGGAGGAAGGTTAGATTATTTGCCATTTGGTCTATTTACAAACCTAGGACAGTTTAGACAAATTGATGTGATGAGAGAACAGGCTCCAAAATTAGTTTTAGGTGTTCATTTTAGCCATAATTCGGGTATGAGTAGTAGAAGAGGTAGGGCAAGTGGAGCTATAATCTATTTAGATGAAAATGATCAAGAATCATTACCTGATTATACTAAATATGGGATTGATTTTCTATTTAAGTATAAGGGGTTTTCAGCCTTGGGTGAGTATATTAAATCAACCGCTGTAGTTCCAGATGATATTACCCAAAGAATTAGAAATAATGGTACGGTTTCCTCAGATTTTAACGGAATCTTACCTGGAAATGGTGATCTCAATGATATGCTTAATTACGTTAAAGGAAGAATGATGTTAGGCCAGGCCTATAATATACAAATGGGATATCTTTTTAAAAGCGGATTTTCAGTTGACACAAGGTATACACATTTAAAAGCTGATGAAAATTCTTTTTTAAACAATGCAACATTCTATAATAGACCTAACTATTATACTATTGGTGTTGGAAAATTATTAGCAAAAAATTATGGTGCAAAAATTCAAGCATCTATAACATATGTGGATGGTAGTTTGGGGGTAAATCATGATAATGACACAAACACTCCTGCCGTATTTACTGACGAGATATTATTTAGGTTAATAACTACAATTTCATTTTAAATTTTATTATGAAAAAATATTATTTATTTATCCTATTTCTTATAAGCTTTAACTTAGTTTCTGCTCAGCTAAGCCCACAATCAAAAAAGATTACTGAAAAATTTTTCAAAGAATATGAAGAACTTGAAAATATAACTCCTGCATTAAAAAAGAAAAAAGGATATACTAATTATAAGGAATTATTAGAATTTCTAAATAATATTTCTACTACCCATCCAGATAAAATTTCACTTAAATATATTGGAGAATCAGCTAAAGGAAAGAAAATTCCTATTATGTTTTTATCTAATAATTCATTAAATCAACAAAAATTAAATATTTGGATGCAAGGAGGCTTACATGGTGATGAACCTGCAGGAACAGAAGCAATGTTATATCTTATACATACGCTGTTAAATGATTCAAAATACACTTATTTATTAGATAAGATAGATTTAGCAATTCTGCCTATGGCAAATATTGATGGTTTTCTAAAAAACAATAGATATGCAGCAAATGGGCTAGATTTAAATAGAGATCATACTAAGCTAATGGCTATTGAAACTAGATTAATTAAAGATGCATTTGTCCAATTTAATCCTGATGTAGCGCTTGATTTTCATGAATATAGACCATATAGAAAAGATTTTGCACAGCTAAGTACTTTTGGGATCTGTTCAGCTTATGATGTAATGTTCCATAATTCATCTAATCTGAATATTCCTGAAAATATTAGGATAATGATCGATACATTATTTACAAAAAATGCTAAAGATGAATTGGATAAAATAAATTTAAAACATAGAAACTATATGAAATCTGAAAAAATTTCAGGGGAAATTCATTTTAGTCAGGGCACTACAACAGCCAGGTCTAGTTCTAACTCATTCGCATTAAACAATGTTTTTGCAACCCTATTCGAAATAAGGGGTGTTGGTATTGCAAAAACATCATTTAAAAGAAGAGTAAATAGCGGATTAACTCTAGCATTATCATATTTAAAAACTAGTTATAAAAATACAGACTTAATAAAAGAACAAATAGAAATTGCTAATGGTATGAGCAATGAAATTATAGTAAAAAGTGATAAGTCAATATATAGTGATAAGATTCAAGCCATTGATATTGATACAAATGAATTAATTGAATTAGATGTAATGATGAGGGATGCTAAAAAACCAATAGCTAAGCTGACAAGGGTTAGACCTCAGGGATATATAATAAAGAAGGAATATAGCTCAATTATATCGAAATTAAAGAATTTAGGAATAGAAATGAGTCAGATTAAAAATGATACTGTAATTGATATAAATAAGTATCTGATTAAGGATTACAATGATAATTTTCTAGTTTATGAAAAAATGAAACTTCAAGAAGTTAAATCTGAACTAGTTGATGATGTAATTCAATTTTCTAAGGGGGATTACATAATTTATATGAAACAACGTAGATCTAATTTAATTGCCGAACTTATGGAGCCCGAAGCACCTAATAGTTTTGTAAGTTTTGGATTAATTAAAACAAGTATTGATGATGTTTTGCCAATATTTAGATTAAAGAATTAAAATTATAACATAAATAAATTAACAATATGAAAAAAAGTCTAATAATAATTTTCACAATATGTTTTTCAGCTATTGTTACTGCTCAAGAAAGCGATAAAAATAATGCTGATTATGATTTCGGTAATGGTATATCATTTTCATTTAATGATGGAGACTACCTATTTAATATATATGGTTTTATAAGACCAACCTATATATATAATGATATGCAAACTACTATGGATAATGGAATTTATAATGAAGTCTCGAGACAATTTAAGTCTAAAAACTCAAATTTATTTATAGAAGGTAGAGCCTTTAAGGAAAAAGTTAGTTTTACAATTCAGATGGATTATAGTAGTTCCCAGCCATTAGTGGAAGCATTCATTGGATATCATTTAAATAATTCAACTACAATATATTTTGGTCAAATGCAGGTTTTTCATAATAATTTAGAGATGACTCACAATGAAAATAATTTGCGTTTTACTGATAGAAGTTTACTGAGTCAAAATTATACTCAAAATGGTGAAGAATTTGGAATATTTATTGAGAGTAGTTTTGGAAAGAATTTTGTAATAGAGCCAAAATTAGCGATTACTTCTGGGGATGGAAAAAATTCATTTGGTGAGGATTCAAGGGATTCAGATTTAGGAGGTATTAAATTTGGTTCTAGGTTAAATATTTATCCATTTGGAACATTTAGTGAGGGAAATCAAAATTCATCTGTTGATTTAATTGGAGAGGAAAAGCTAAAGTTACAATTGGGAGTTGTATATTCTAAAAATCATGGAGTAAGCAATTCAATGGGAGACGGACATGGAGACTTTTTATTGTATGATAATAATGGAAATCATAATTTACCTGACTATTCTCAATTATTTTTTGATTTGTTGTTAAAATACAATGGCTTTTCATTAATGCTGGAATATGCTGATTCATATGCAAGTAATTTACATCAAACCTATACTGATGAAAATGCATTTAATATTCTTGTGCCTCAGCAAATTAGTGAATATTTGTATCTAGGAGATAGTTATAATTTACATTTTGGATATATGACTAAAAATGATTTAGGATTAGATTTTAGATATGAAATATCAAACCCTGAATTTGATATGAATTCTGAATCTTTATTACAATCATTTGATAGTTATGGATTTGGTATTTCTAAATATTTCAATGGAGATAATCTTAAAATGCAGTTAGGTGCTTATAAGGCAGATTATGATTCTGGAGACGAAATGGTATATGGAGAATTTTTAGTTCAAATTGCATTTTAAAAATTAATTGTTAGTTTCGTCATAATAAAAAAATAAAATCATGAGAAAATTATACATCTTATTATTATTCTTTACTGCTACTTTAGCTTATGGTCAGAATGATAATTATCTTCTAGACCATTATAAAAAATATTATGAGCAGATGAAATCTCAAGGTGATGTTCAAGGAGTAATAAATGGTTTAACTCACTTAAATGTTTTAGAACCTAGTCAGGCTAGGGCTGATACACTTGCAGTATTATATATGAATGAAGGAAGACATGTCCAAGCTTTAAATACAATTGGAATTGAAAGCAATGAAAATGACTCAGATATGGCAGTTGAGGTAAAAGCTATTTCACTTCAATTTTTAAATCAACTTGATAGATCTTTGGTTCATTATGAGGAGTTGTTTAAAAGAAAACCTAATCCACTAATTGCATATGAATTAGCTGATATAAAAATTCAATTGGATGATTTAATGGGTGCCACTAAGAATATTACTTTTGGAATTGCCAATTCAAATAGTGATATTATGAGGACTTATTATGAGACTCAAGGCCAGTACAATGTACCAATGAAAGCTGCTTTTATTTATTTAAAAGGTTTAGTAAAATTTAAGGAAAATAAAGAAGATAATATTGATGCTGCAATTGCTATTATGGATGAGGCACTAGCAATAGCTCCTAATTTTAATTTAGCTAAGCTTAGTAAGGATGCATTAAACGCACAGAAGAAAACTGATTAATTATCAATTATTTGGTTTGATCTTTCAATCAACTTATCTATTTGATATATAAAGTTTGAATTAGCAGATATAATATCGTTTATTCTATTTTTTTCTAGCTTTTTGTCCATTTCATTTGATGTGTAGTGGGCTTCTAATATTAAAAATTTTGTTTCTAAAACATTAATTCTAGAAATAATACCTGGTTTCCTAATTGACTTTGGTGTGCTTTTTTTTAAACCATCAAAAAATCTTACTATATAGTCTTTATTGTCTTTGAAAAAGGAAAGCTCATTATTATTTAATGAACTAATTACTTCTTTTAATTCTTGATATTCTATCCAATTGTTTAAAACATTTATTGTATTTAAACTTATGTTATCTATTCTGATATTTGTAATTGAATCAGTATATAAATCTATCTTTTCATAATTATTTTTATTGGAAGATCTATTTTCTTGATTGTCACAACAATAAAAAAAACTAAAGCAACAAACCAAACTGGTCAAAATAAATTTCTGTACTATCTTCATTTTATTGTTTTTGAAGATTAAACTTTTTTTGGTTTAGAAAAGTAATAAACAATTAAAATTAAAATTAAAATTATAGGTTCCCAAGTTAGCACATACCATGGCCATTCTCTAGTCAAAATAAGAGGATTATCAACTGCAGGTGCCTCTGCTAAATACATGTAATTAGAACCAAGAAAATGGTTTATTGGCATAATAATAGCTAAAAGAACATTCAAAGCGATAAATGTTCTTAGCCATGAATATGTTTTTAACTCCATATTCATAACATTTCTTAAATAAAGTGGAAAAGCAAGAATAATAGCATGCTTTACAAAAAATTGGATATAAAAAAAGTTAACAGAACCTTCATTTCTCTCTACAATAGTAAACCAGTCCTTCTCAGTATTATCAATTAATGGAGTTAGTATAGAAACAGTACCTCCAATTATTCCACAATAAAAAAGGAATTCGAATAAAAATTGTCTTTTATTCTCTGGAATAAAAACAATAAAACAGCATATTAGGGCAGAAATACCACATAGATGAATTGGAAGTTGGTCTACTTCTGACCAAGTACCATCATATAAATGAATTACATGATTAGTAATGGTAAAAAATATCATTATTAAAGCAATGATTTTGATAAATTTAATTTTATTCTCTTGCTTGCTGATTTTACCCATATATAAGATGAATAATATAAAGGCCAAACTAGCTAATACTGTTATCATCCATTCGGCACTTAAAAATCCTATAGTATAATCCATTGTATATTTATTAGGTGTACGCTAAAGTTAAACATAATTAATCAAAAAACCCCCTTGAAAGGGGGTTTGTGGTACCTCCAGGAATCGAACCAGGGACACACGGATTTTCAGTCCGTTGCTCTACCAACTGAGCTAAGGTACCTTAAAATGAGTGTCAAATATAGATGCATTTTTATTATTGAGCAAAATAATTATTATAAAAATCCTTTTGTAAATTTGAGGTTATAAGCTATAATATGAATCTAATTATTGATATAGGAAATACAAAAGCAAAACTTGCAGTTTTTGATGATGATAAGATTATTGAATGTGAAAGTTTTAATACTGAAAATATTATAGAAGCAATAGATCATTTTATTAATAAAAATAAAAATATAGACAGGGCTATAATTTCTAATGTTTCATCTATCGATAATTCTATTATAGAAAAAAAAATAAATTTAAAACATACTTATTTCCTTTCCGATGAATTAAAATTACCCTTTACAAATAAATATGAAAGTAAAAAAACATTAGGTTCAGATAGAAAAGCTCTTGCTAGTGCTGTAATTAAGCACTTTTCTGATACAAATACATTAATTATTGATGCTGGAACATGTATTACAATAGATTTTATCGATGAAAACGGAAATTATCTTGGAGGATCTATTTCTCCTGGAATTGAAATGAGGTATCGAAGTTTAAATGACAGAACAGCTAATTTGCCAAAATTAGTAAAGAAATATCCATCGCATATTACCGGTAAATCAACAGAAGATTCAATACATTCAGGTATAATAAATGGGGTTGTTTATGAAATAAGAGAATTTGTATCAGAATATCAGAAAGAATACAATAATATTAATGTTATATTAACAGGTGGTGATTCAGATTTTTTGTCTAAACCATTAAAAATTAGCATCTTTGCGAATCGAAATTTTTTATTAGAAGGACTAAATCATATTTTGAATTTAAATATTGACAATTGATAAAACGAATTTTTCTCATAACAATACTTTTCTTAAGTTTTAATTTTCAGGCACAAGAGGGTACTTCTTCACCATACTCATTTTATGGTATCGGTAGCCTTAAATTTAAGGGAACAACTGAAAATAGGGCTATGGGAGGTCTTAGTATATACAATGATAGTATTCATATGAATTTTAGGAATCCGGCTTCATATGTTGGTAAAAATTTATTTTCCTTTAATAATGAGGCTAGACTTGTAAAATTCACTGTTGGTATAGGTCATTCAGATACAAAATTAGAAACTTCAAATGCTTCAGATAATACTACAACAACAACCTTTGATTATTTAGGATTAAATGTGCCAATGGGAAAATTTGGTATGGGATTTGGCCTAATTCCACATTCATCTGTTGGATACAAATTAGAATCTAGAAATAGTATAGATTCATTACAATATAAGTACTCTGGAAATGGTGGACTAAACAAAGTATTTTTAGGTTTTGGTTATCTGATTTCTGATAATATAAGTATTGGAGTTGATGCACGTTATAATTTTGGAAATATTCAAAACAACGCTTTAGAATTTCTATATGATGATGAACAACTTCCGTTAGATTATCAAGCAAGAGAAATAAATAGATCAGATTTAAGTGGTATTAATTATAATTTAGGTATATCTTATAATGCTGTTTTTAATGAAAAAACTCAGTTAGTTTCTTCATTAACTTATTCTCCTGGCTACAATCTTAAATCAAAGAATAAAAGAACTTTTGCTTCTGTTATAGTAAATGATAGCGGTATCGAATATCCAATTAATGAAATTGAAGTTGACTTATTATCATTAGATCTTGAGGAAACAGATTTAAAAATGCCTTCCAAAATGTCTATAGGATTGGGAATAGGTTCGATAAGAAATTGGTTTGTAGGTTCTGAGTACACTATGATAAAAAGCAGCGTTTTTTCATCAGATCTTTTAGATATTGAAAATGCTACTTTTGAAGATTCTTCTATATTATCAATAGGAGGATTTTATATTCCTGATTATAATTCTTTTAATAAGGTATGGCAAAGAATTGTTTATAGATCTGGAATATACTTTGAGAAAACAGGATTAAATATAAATAACCAATCAATTAAGGAGTTTGGCATATCTTTTGGGCTTGGTATTCCAGTAGGTAGACTTTTTTCTAATCTTAACACCGTTGTTGAAATTGGAAGAAGAGGAACTACTAATGAAAATTTAGTTAAAGAAAATTTTGTCAATTTCCAATTGAGTTTATCTTTGAATGATAGATGGTTTGTAAAAAGAAAATATAACTAGAATATGAGACAAATATATAGGTTTATAATAGTATTAAGTCTTCTTTTTGTATCAGTGAACACTTTTTCACAGGTTAATGAGGATGATATTAATTCATTATCAATTTTTAGTGAATATGTTAAAGCAAAAAATTATGATGCAGCTTATCAGCCATGGATGGAGCTTAGAGAAAGAAATCCAAAATTTAATAGTGCAATATTTGTCTATGGTGAAAGAATTTTAAAACATAAGATTGAAAACTCCTCTGGTGTTGAAAAAGTTAATTTTATTAATGACTTAGTACAATTATGGGAGGAAAAACGTATTAACTTTCCTAATAAAACTCCGCTGGGAGATGTATTAGCAAAATCTGCTCAACTTCTATATGATTATATGGGTGATCTTAATCTATCAAAATCAGAAGTTTATGGAAAATTTGACACTGCATTTACAACAGATTCGAGAACATTTAATAATCCAAAAAATTTATATACATATTTTGGATTGATTGTTGACCTTTATGATGAAGAATTAAAGACAGCAGAGGAGCTTTTTATTAAGTATGATGAGATTTCTGAGAAGGTTGAAAGGGAAATTAAAAATTATACCAATAAGGTTAATAAGTTCTTACCTGAAGAAATATCTGAATCTGAAGTAGAATTATCTTCAAAAGACAAGAAAAGAGTAAGCTCTTATAATAGTTTTTTAAAGGCTTATGATCAGATTGCAAAGGGAATGGAAAAGAAAGTAGGGGATAGAGCTAATTGTGATAATTTGATTGTACTATATGACAGAAGTTATGAAGAGAACAAGAATGATGGGATATGGTTGCAGAGAGCATTAAATAGATTGTTTAATAAGGAATGTATGGATTCAGAACTTTTTGTTAAAATTCTTCAACAAAAAAACATGCTTGATCCTAATGCATCTACTTCTTATTATTTAGGAATTATTAAAGCTAAAGAAGGAAAATCATCTGAGGCGCTTGAATATTACAGTCAAGCTATTGAGCTTGAAAGTGATAGTTATGAAAAGGCAAAAATATTATTTAGAATTGCAACACAATTTAAAAAAGATGGTTTATTTTCAAGAGCTAGATCATATTATATGCAAGCACTTAAGTTTAACCCATCTATGGGGAGATGTTATTTAGCTATTGCTCAAATGTATGCTAGTAGTGCAAAAAATTGTGGTTCTGATAACTTTACTCAAAGAGCTGTTTATTGGCTAGCCTCAAAGGAAGCTCTTAAGGCAAGTAGAGTTGATAGTAAATTAAGAAAATTAGCTAATCAAAGCTCTAGAAATTATTTAGCAAAAGCTCCTCAAAAAAGTGAGATTTTTTCTTCCGGTAGAGAAGGAGAAATAATTAAAGTAGGTTGTTGGATAGGAAGAACTGTCAAAGTACCCAATCTATAGATTTGAAAAGACTTAGTTTTATTATATCTATTTTGTTTTTGTTTTCATGTAATAATGAATTAGAGAACGTAATTGAGATATCATCTAGCAATTCTTCAATTTCAGCAGCTGAAAATATAAATACCGTATACACTGATTCAGGAATTGTTAGCTCAATTTTAAAAAGTCCAAAAATGTTCAATTTTACTAATCAGGTTTTTCCATATTTTGAGTTTCCAAATAAAGTTGAAATTATAGTGTTTGACAAGAATAAAAATAGGAGCATTATTACTGCTGATTATGCAATTTCTTATTCCAATACTGATTTAATTGACTTAAGAAAAAATGTTGTAATTAGAACTCATCTAGAAGATACTCTTATTACTGATCAAATGTATTATAATAGGGAAGAAGAGTGGTTATTTACAAATTATCCTTTTAGGTTTATTTCAAAAGATAGAGATATATATGGTTCAGGATTTGATTCTGATAAAAGTTTTGAAAAAATTACTTTCTTAGATGTGAGTGGTTATGTCACAGTAGAGGAATAATTATTAAATTTATTATCATGAAATTATTAGGTTTTTTTAAGTATGTTTATTTAGGTTTTTTTATCTTATTTTTTGTAGAATTTCTTTTAAATTATAAAACTGATTTTACTAAATCAATCATTTTTTTACTTCTTTCTATTACATCAATTATTGTTTATTGGTTTAGAAACAAATATCAAAAGAGATTTAAGGATAGAGGTAAATTATAGTTAATATGTCTGACATACCAATCATAGTTATATCTCTTATTTTTTCTGCTTTTTTTTCTGGAATGGAAATAGCTTATGTGTCTAGCAATAAGATTTCTATTGAAATTGAAAAAAAGAAAATTGGATTTATCTCATCAATAATTAAAACTTTAACTAAAAAACCATCCAAATTCATCACAACTATGCTTATAGGTAATAATATAGCATTAGTAATTTATGGTTTTTCAATGGGAGCTTTATTAACTAGAGAATTTGATTTTAACTTAATCAATCAAACACTGGTTTCAACTTT
>Ga0208261_1000931_pt1 | contig 10852 bp, 12 predicted proteins | sample Knorr_S7_td_DCM__FD_185595 | JGI IMG/M metagenome (GOLD analysis project Ga0208261, IMG submission 185595) | Marine microbial communities from Southern Atlantic Ocean transect - Knorr_S7_td_DCM_ad_131m_LV_B (SPAdes) (version 3) | ecosystem: Environmental > Aquatic > Marine > Oceanic | place...
AGGTTTAGTCTTAGCTATCAATCTTGATATGCAAGTTGTTCCTGTTGGTATTGTTGGCACTAGCTCTTTAGTTAAAGATAAATTCTCATCATCAAAAAATTCATTAAAACTAATATTTGGAAAACCGATTGAAACAAAAAATCTAACTTATGAGGATAGAAATGTTTTTGCAGTTAATCTAAGAAAAGAAATAGCAAGATTGGTTGGAAGTTAATATGATATTTAAAATCAAAACTTTGATTGAAAAGGTTGAGAGGCTTAAATCAGATAAAAATAAAATAGTTTTTACAAATGGCTGTTTTGATATCCTTCACAGAGGTCACTTTGACTATTTGCACCAATCAAAGAATCTAGGTAATTTTCTGATTGTAGGACTTAATTCAGACCATTCAGTAAGATCGCTAAAAGGAAATAATCGCCCAATTAATAATCAAATCATAAGGGCTGAGAACCTTTCAAAATTAGATTATATAGATGCCGTAATTATCTTCAATGAAGAAACGCCGGAAAAATTAATTAATTTATTATTACCAGATATATTAACAAAAGGTGGTGACTATAAAATAAATCAAATAATTGGGGCAGAAATAGTTACCAATAATGGCGGAAAGGTTAAAATACTACCTCACATCAAAGGATATAGCACTACAGCAATTATTAATAATCAAGGAAAAGGCTTGACTGAGGAGTGAGCTTCCAATTAATTTCGCCTCTTAAATCACTCTAAATATATATGTATAAAGGATTTACACAGATTAAGATTTTACTATTTTTATGCATTACGGTTGGATTTGCTCAGCAATCGAATGGTAAAGGGTCAGGCTATAGCCCTGAAACTGTCTTTGATGAGGAAAATAGTCTCAGCTCAAATGAGAATAGATTACCTGATTTATTAAAGGAAGCTAAAATTTTGCTATCTGATGCATTTATATCAGATGTGATGAATGATACCTTGGAGGTAGTTTATAATTTGAATCGAATTTTTGATTTACTTTCTGAAGCTGATCAATACGGTGAGATGAATGATGAAGATAGGGATGAATTTGATCGATTTGAAGAATCTTTGGTATCATTATACACGAAAAGGTTTGATACTCTTGATAAGATTGATGCATCATTGACTGCTGAGAGTATGCGAATGGATGTAACTTCTCGCTCTGAACCCTTAGAGGTTGAAATGGGAGCAACGCAATTTATTGTTGTTGAGGACAGGGATGGTCACATACCTTTAGTTCGTAATAAAAAAGTAGATCAATTCATTGAATATTTTAAAACTAAAGGTCGTCCCCAATTTGAAATCTGGCTAGATAGGCTCGAGGTCTATGGCCCTATGCTTTCAAAGATTATAGATGAAAACAATTTACCTCCCGAATTACTTTATTTAGCAATGATTGAATCAGGACTTAATCCAAAAGCTCATTCTAAAGCAGCGGCAACGGGAATGTGGCAATTTATTTATTCGACTGGAAAGATATATGGTTTAGAAAGAAATTGGTATATCGATGAAAGGCGTGACCCGGTCAAAGCTACCAAAGCTGCGTGTGCATATTTGACTAATCTATATGAAGAATTTGATAATTGGTATTTAGCGCTAGCAGCATATAATTCTGGTGAAGGTCGAATAAGACGCGCAACTCGCCTTCATCAAACCTCAGATTTTTGGCAATTACACTCACTTCCAAGAGAAACGCGTAATTATATGCCATATTTTTTGGCAGCAACCATTATGGCTAAAAATCCAAAGGATTTTGGATTTGTAAGAAAAAGGAATACTGATAAAGCGTTAAAATATGATGTGGTATCTATTGAAAAAAGTGCTGACCTCACAGTATTAGCAAAAGCTGCAGGCACTTCATTTAAAACACTTCAATCCCTTAACCCTGAATTGAGGCAGTCAGCTACCCCAGCCAAAGCTTATCAATTAAAGATTCCAACAGGAATGAAGAAGAAATTTATCAAAAATTATAACGCTCTTCCCGAGAATGAAAGGTTTGCGCCTCAATTTATAACACACCGCGTAAGAAATGGTGAAAGCTTATGGTATATTTCAAGAAAATATCGAGTTTCTCAATCTGATATAGCTTCTGTTAATAAAATAAGGAATAGAAATAATTTACGAATAGGTCAAAAATTAACAATCCCTGTACCTGGAATGAACATTCCTAGATCTTCTAGCGTTCAAATGTCTTCTAATCACAGCAAAGTAACATATAAAGTTCGAAGAGGTGATACGCTGGGACATATTGCTGAAGATTATAGTACGCGTGCATCAAAAATTCGCCAATGGAATGGAATGAAATATGGGCAACATATCTTTCCCGGTCAAAAACTTACACTTTGGGTGAAGAAATAAATGGATAGACCAAAGACAAATTTAAACTGGCTATGGTGGAGCCTGGGTGCTTTCCTTGTTTCAATTATAATTTTTAGACTGGGAGCAATTTCTTCAAATTCTACAATCGAAGGATCAGGAAAGAAAGTTGGAATAGTAAAAATTAATGGACCAATCATTTCATCTGAATCAATTGTTTCTCAATTAGAGAAATTCAAAAATCGTAAAGATATTTCAGCGATTGTCATTCGAATTGATTCACCAGGCGGTTTAGTTGCACCCACTCAAGAAATATATGAAAAAGTAAGGTCATTGCGAGGGATTAAACCGGTAATTACTAGTATGGGATCGGTTGCAGCTTCTGGAGGTTATTATATCGCACTTGGTAGTGATACTTTAATTGCAAACCCCGGAACAATTATTGGCAGTATTGGTGTAATTATGAATTATCCTATTGCTACGGAATTGCTTGACAAGGTTGGAATAAAGTTTGAAACGGTAAAAAGTGGTGGCTTAAAAGATGTAGGATCTTATTCAAGAGAGGTAACGGATGCAGATAGAAAACATCTGAATGAAATGGTAAAAGATATCCATGGTCAATTTGTTTCAGCTGTTGGACAAAATCGATTAATTGACAGAGCTGAGCTGGTCAAACTTGCTGATGGCCGCGTATTTACAGGATTGCAATCAAAAGAATTAGGCCTAATTGACTTGTTAGGTACATTTGAAGATGCTATTACCTTAGCTGGGACATTAAGCCAAATAAAAGGAAAGCCCAAAACTATTCAAATAGATAAAAAAAATAATTCCTTCTTAGATTTATTCACTTCGAATCTGGAGCAAGCCACTAAAAGCTGGTTTGATGAACTGCCAGCCTATCGTTGGCGAATGGAGTAAATACCATGACAAAACAAAACATAGTTAACGCTGTTTCTGAAGCTACAGGTTTGACAAAAGTTGAGACTGAAGCTGTAATGAATGGCGTAATGTCAACAATTATAGAATCCCTTGGACGTAATGAGCGAGTAGAATTACGTGGATTTGGTTCTTTTGGCGTTAAACATAGAAAACCAAAAAAAGCTCGAAATCCTGGAACAGGAGAAGCTATTTTTCTTCCTGAGCGGCATGTGCCTACTTTTAAGCCGGCAAAAAATATGCGTTCCCATGTAAATGATAGTTTAAAGAAATAAAAGAGGTTGAATGCCCTGCGGTAAAAAACGTAAACGGCGCAAAATGAATACTCATAAGCGAAAAAAACGCTTACGCGCTAATCGTCATAAAAAGAAAAAAGTATAGATTTATTTAAAATGAAGCGAGCCAGTAAAATATGGCTTATCATTCTAGTCTTTATCTTGCCATCTATTTTAACAGGATGGGGCTATGAAGGACATCGCCGAATTAACTATTTGGCTTCTAGGCAACTAAAAGGACCTTTTGGTCGCTTTTTGATGCAGCACTCTGATAAGCTAAAATTGTATGGACCTGTTCCTGATTATATCAAAGGATTGGATAGATCCGGCTACCATCATCACTTTATCGACGCGGATTTTTATGATACCTACCCATTTGATAATATCCCAAGAGATCGAAAAGGTTTTTATGAGAAATATGGTGAAGAGGCAATAAAAAAAATGGGAGATGCACCTTGGTATATTGAAATACTTTGTAATCGTATAATCTATTTGATGAAGAATAATAGGTTTGAAGAAGCATTGTTTAATATGGGTGAATTAGGGCATTATATCGGAGATATTCATCAACCTCTTCATGTTGTTTTAAACTATAATGGTCAAAAAACTGGAAATGATGGTGTGCATTTCAGATGGGAGGTTCGTTTGATAGATGAATATATCAGAAGAATTGAGCCCATTGGCAAGATTGAAAAGATTAATGATCCAATTTCATTTGCATTTAAAATCGTTAAAGAGTCCTTTAATTATCACGAGCAAATTTTATTAGCAGATTCCAAAGCTAGATCAATCTTAACTAGAGAAGAAGCTAAAATGCTAAACTCAAAGAATATTTTAAACTTCGAAAAGCCTTATCTTGATATTTTATATTTAGAAACTCAAGATCTATTGCATGATAGACTGGGGAGAGCTGTAATTAGATTAGCATCAATTTGGCAATACTGTTGGGAGCAAGCAGGAAAACCTGCTCTTCCATGATGCGATTCGAAAATTCCCTATCGGTAAGTGAGCTTACAGCTAAAATAAAAGATTTAATTGAATCTAATTTTTCTTCAGCTGTTGTTAGGGGAGAAATTTCAAATTTTACTCACCATTCTTCTGGTCATATGTATTTTACATTGAAAGATAAGCATTCTGAACTTAGGGCAGTAATGTTCAAGGGAAAGAATAGCTCGCTTGCTTTTACTCCAAAGAACGGAACTGATGTAGTAATTCAAGGGAACTTATCTGTTTACGAAATGCGTGGTCAGTATCAGATTATAGCGCAGCATATGGAACCTGCCGGTATTGGTGCTTTATTTTTAGCTTTTGAAAAATTAAAGAAACGTTTATTAGCTGAAGGTTTATTTGACAAATCAAAAAAGAAGCCAATGCCAAAGTTCCCCTCAACTATTGGCATAGTTACATCAAGAACAGGTGCAGCCTTAAGGGATATGTTAATTATTTTCAAAAGAAGAGCGCCGCAGGTAAAAATAATTATTAGACCTGCCCTAGTTCAAGGATCTGAGGCGTCCACTGACATTATAGCTTCCATCAAAGACCTTTCCTTGCAACAAGATGTTGACCTTATCATCATTGGAAGAGGAGGAGGCTCCATTGAAGACTTATGGCCATTCAATGATGAAGCATTGGCTCGTGAAATTTTCAAATGTTCAAAACCTATTATATCCGCAGTTGGACATGAAACTGATATTACAATTAGCGATATGGTTGCAGATCTTAGAGCACCAACTCCATCTGCAGCTGCAGAAATTGCAATAAATAATATTTTAGAAATTTCCCAATCAATTGAAAATAATCTAATAAGATTAAGAAATTTGATTGAATCAAAAATCGCAACAGCCTGGCAAACGTTTGATAGTTTATCAGAAAGACATTTTTTACAAAAACCTAAAATGGTATTTATCCGCCAAAAAGAAAAGATCGATCAATTGAAAAATAATTTATCTTTATCTATGAATAAGATTATTTCCTTAAAAAAGTCTTCCGCTATTAATTTATATACCCATTTAGATGCCCTAAGTCCGAACAATACCTTAAATAGAGGTTATAGTATTGCTTATAATAAAGATAGATTGATTATTAGAGACCCTAATGATATCGATAGCGGTGAGTCTTTTACTCTAAAAACAGGAAAAGGTGAAATGGCAGCAATTAAAAAATCAAATACGCAAACAACCACGAGTTAATTGAAATTATGACTAAAGAAAAAACTTTTAATTTTGAAGAGTCCATGGAAAAATTAGAAAAGATTGTAAAATCTTTGGAATCTGAAAATCAGTCCCTAGAAAAGAGTATCGATCTATTTGAAAAAGGACTATCTATTTCAAAAGAATTAAAAACTCATTTAGATAAAGCTGAGAAAAAAATTGAAATACTATCAAAAGATGTCGATGGAAATTTATCATTGGATGAATTCAAGGAAGAATGAGCACTAGGTCACCATTAAAAAAATTTGGTATCTGGGGCAATACTGATAAAGAGAAGTTTTGGGATCTTTTAGAGCCAATTTTGGATTGGAGTAAGAAAAATTCTTTAGAAGCATTTATAACGACAAGAATAAATGATAATCACCATAAAAAATCTTCGCATGAACCAAATATTATTGAATCAGCTGAAGATTTTAATCAATTAGATTTTTTAATTGCACTTGGAGGAGACGGGACTATTTTATCAGCTGCACGCGCTGTCGGCTCAAGGCAAACTCCGATTATAGGCATTCATTTAGGTGAGTTGGGGTTTTTAGCTGAAGTTACAATTGATGAAATGTTTAGCAGGTTAGATCAAATTGCCAAAGGTAATTTTTCAACTCAACCCAGAATGGTACTTAAAGCTACCTTATCAAAAAATGGTACAAATAAAATTTTTCATGCTTTGAATGATTTTGTAATTGACAGGGGAAAATCACAGCGCATAATCAATCTTGAATTATATGCTGGAAACAATTTTATTTCGGAATACAAGTCTGATGGTTTAATTATTTCAACTCCAACCGGGTCAACGGCATATTCTTTATCAGCAGGTGGGCCAATATTGATGCCCAAACTTAGTGCAATCACAGTTACCCCCTTAAGCCCTCACACATTATCGCTTAGACCAATAGTCCTACCTGATGATCAAATAGTTGAAATTAGATTTTTAGAGCAAGGGGAAATTGCTTTCGCAGTTGATGGTCAGGTGAGTGAATATTTTAATAGAGACACTAAAGTGATAATTGAAAAATCATCGTACAGTATAAATATGATCAATTTCCCGGATTCAAACTACTTTCATACGTTAAATCTTAAAATGGGTTGGGGTAAAAGAGGAGAGGGTTAGCTTTGTTCTGAATCAAGCTCTACCAGTGAAGATGCGATTAACTCTATAAATATATTTACCTGTTTAAGCATATCCAGTAATTGAATGTGGAGTTGATTGATCTCAGCTGACCCTTCTGAAGAATCAGTATTGCTTCGTGATTCGTGATCAAGTTTATATTTTTGCTCTAGATCTTTGTATTCTTGGTGTTTTGATATAATTTTTTCAGCCTTCGATTTATCAAATTTTACGAAAAACTTATTTAATCGCTTTACTTGCTTTATCAATTGTTTATGAAAATCAATTAACTGTTCTTCTTCTTGAATTGAAAATTTTTCATTAATACCCTCTTTTTTTGCAACTAAAGAACTAAATCGAATTTGGATAGAGTTATTCGCTGAGTTCAAATAGTTCACAATAGATATAAGGGTGAATAATTCTTTAGATTGATCAGCGCTTAAATCAGATTTACTAGTATTGATCAAGTAATCGCTAATTTTTTGATTTAAATAAGAAATTTTTTCGACTCTTTGATTCATTCCAGTCATTAAATCCATATCTGGATTTTCAACATCGGTAAGTTTTTGATCGTTTACAAATGGACGGACGAGCGTTCCAACAACTCTTTCCATAAGCCCTACCACACCTTTTATTTCTGCTTGAGCACTATTAATAGCAGCTTCAGGTTGATCAAGTAGATTTTCATCTAAATGGAGCACAGAAGGTTTGTCTATATTTCTATCCGTTTTCTTGTCAGGCAGATAATAAATGATTGTTTTTGCGATGTATCCAGTAAATGGAATAAAAACGATTGAGGCTAATATATTAAAAATAGTGTGTGCATTTGCAATTTGCCGGGGAATATTTTGCGATGTTTGAGAAACAAACTCTGCAAAAGCTGGAATCCAAAAACAAAATAATAAAACTCCAATAACATTAAATGTAACATGTGCAACAGCTACCCGCTTAGCATCTCTTGAAGCATTTAAACCGGCCAAAAGGGCAGTAATGCAGGTCCCAATATTTGCTCCAAAAATAAGTGGAATTCCCGCTTCTAAAGTGATTGACCCACCGCTAGCGAGCGTTATTACAATCCCTGTAGTAGCACTACTGCTTTGAACTAGGGCGGTAAAAATTGCACCAGCTAAAATACCTAAGAAGGGATTTTCAAAACTCGTTAAAATACTATTAAATGCAGGATCCGACCTTAGAGGTTTCATCGTATCCGACATTACTTTCATTCCATAAAAAAGCAATCCAAATCCCAGAATAACAAAACCCAGATTTTTGACAGTATCTTTCTTTGAAAAAAGGGACATTAATGACCCTGCAGCAATAAGAAGTAATGCATAATCTGTTACTTTAAACGCGACAATTTGAGCCGTAACTGTGCTGCCGATATTTGAACCAAGTATCACACCAAGAGCCTGGGAAAAAGCAAGAAGGCCAGAATTAACAAAGCTTACCAGCATTACTGTCGTAGCGCTGCTACTTTGAATAACCATTGTGACAAATGCGCCAACCAGTACGGCAAGATATTTGTTCGAAGTTAATTTTTCTAGAATGCTTCTCATGCTGTTGCCGGCCGTAACCTTCATTCCGTCGCTCATCATCTCCATTCCATATAAGAACATTCCCATTCCACCAAGAAGACCTGTTGCTAGCAAGAAAAATGAGATCGAATTTGTTTCATCAGCGCCACCATAAAGTTTTCCTACTGAAATAAGCAGTAAGATAGCAGCAGTCTTCCATGAAATCTTATTATAGAGACTATTCATAAAGTTAATATTAATTATTTTTTATTTGTTTTTGCACTAATTATTTCTTGAAAAGATTCTTTAATACATATGAAATGATTTTTGGATTCTCTTTAAGTCTACGCATTGAATAATCAAACCATGATTTTCCAAATGGAACATAAACTGTTAATTTAATCCCCTTTGATTTCAATCGATTGAGAGTATTTTTCATTGGGACACCGTACAAAACTTGAAATTCAAACCTGTCTAAAGGGATACTATTTTTATTTATCCATAGTTCAAGTTTTGAAATTAGATCTAGATCATGTGTTGCGATGCAAATATATCCATTTTGATTATAGGTTGTATGGACCAATTTTTCAAAATTCTCATTTATTTTTTCTTTATTTTTAATTGCAATTGTAGAGGGTTCATTATATATACCCTTGCATATTCGTAAATTTAAATTAGAGCTATCAAAATTCTCAATATCATTGACACTTCGATAAAGATATGCTTGAGTTACCGCACCAACTTTTGAATAAACAGTTGATACGTCTTTATAGATTTGATATATACTATCGGTGTACTTAGAACTTTCCATATCAATAGCGATTCCCACATCAAACTTTTTTGCATACTCAACTAGTTTATGCATCTCTTTTTTACAAAAAGAATAGTCTAATTCTAATCCAAGATGTGTGAGCTTAACCGATATAGTGCTATCAAGCTTAAGTTCAAAAATTGCTTTAATTAATTTTACATACTGATTGCGTACCTCAGTAGCTTCATCCTTGGACTCTACAAATTCCCCTAAAATATCAATCGTGGCTGAAAAACCCTTATGATTAAGGTTTTTAACCACGTTTGTAACATCTTGAATTTTCTCACCTGCAACGTAAGGCTTAGCAAATGGTTTAACCGACCACCTTGGTAGAATGGGCATAATTTTAGCAAAAAGAGAATTTATTAGGGTCATAACTAAGTTTAATTTAATCTTTCATGACTGTTTACGAATTATTTTTATTAAGGAATAAAAAACATGGTAAAATAGCTAAGTTTATCTTGACCATCCTTGAGGAAAAGCTCTAAATTATATGTCTCTAAATAAATAAATTTATTTATGTATCGCGACTTCGGAACAATATTTGTTTTCATTTTTATTGGCATTGTGCTAATCTATTTGCCATTGCTAATCCAAAAACTGCTTGCCCCAAACAACCCCAATCCAGACAAGCTGGCGACCTACGAATGCGGAGAAGAATCGGAAGGATCTGCTTGGGTCCAATTCAACATACGTTTCTATGTTGTGGCATTAATTTTTTTAATTTTTGATGTTGAGGTTGTTTTTCTATTTCCATGGGCAGTTGTATTTAATGATTTAGGGTTACTGGCATTAGTTGAGATGGGAATTTTCCTCTTAATTCTACTAGTTGGCTTAGCCTATGTTTGGAAAAGGTCTGACCTTGATTGGGTAAAATACAATGTTAAGTACGGTCGCGGTAGGTATTCTAGTTTAATACAAAAATCAAACACTCCTAGGGAATAAAAATGGGTTTATTAGAAAACAAATTTCAAGATAATGTAGTTGTTGCATCGCTAGATAAAATTTTAGGATGGGCACGTTCAACCTCACCATGGTATTTCCAATTTGGATTGGCTTGTTGTGCAATTGAAATGATGGCATCTGCAGCTAGCCGACATGATCTTGAAAGAATTGGCATGATGCCACGTTCATCCCCCAGGCAGGCAGATGTAATGATTGTGGCGGGTACGGTAACTATGAAAATGGCTCTCAGAGTGAAAAAACTATACGAACAAATGGCCGATCCTAAATACGTGATTTCAATGGGGAGTTGCGCTACAAGCGGTGGTCCTTATTGGCAGCATGGCTATCATGTTTTAAAAGGAGTTGATTTAGTTGTTCCGGTTGACGTTTATGTTCCAGGATGCCCTCCTAGACCAGAAGCTTTGATTGAAGGATTATTAAAACTTCAAGAAAAAATACAAACCGAACGTCCCTTAACAAGAAAACTTGCATGACGTTTGCTGAAATAAAACAAGCGCTTCAAAATCAATTTGGAAAATCAGTCGTAGAAAACGATGAATTACCAGAGAATCAAGTTGAAATAGATGGAAAAGATTGGTTAAATATTGCAACGTTCATGAAAGAAGACCCTAAACTTTCATTTGATCAATTAGAGTGCATCACAGGTGTTGATACTGGCGAAGAAGGATCTTTGCAAACGCATTATAATTTACACTCAATGGAGCATCGTCATAAAATAGAGGTT
>Ga0208261_1000933_pt1 | contig 10838 bp, 10 predicted proteins | sample Knorr_S7_td_DCM__FD_185595 | JGI IMG/M metagenome (GOLD analysis project Ga0208261, IMG submission 185595) | Marine microbial communities from Southern Atlantic Ocean transect - Knorr_S7_td_DCM_ad_131m_LV_B (SPAdes) (version 3) | ecosystem: Environmental > Aquatic > Marine > Oceanic | place...
AAGGACTATTGAAATTACAAATAATGAATTTTCCAAAAATGTTTTTATTAAAACTAAAGCTGAAGAAGGAAATAAAAATCATGTAGGCTCTCCACTTCCTGGGCAGGTCTCCAAAATATTTGTTAGTGAAGGTGAAAAAATTCTAAAAGGTGACAGGGTTTTGGTTATTGAGGCAATGAAAATGGAAACAACTATTTCAGCAGAAAAAAGTGGAACTATTAAAAAAATCTATCTCAAATCAGGAGATAATGTTGAGACTAAGGATTTATTAATTGAAATTGATTAACGTTAATTTATCAAATTAAATTCTCGATAACATTGCTCTAAAGCTTGTTTTGAATTTAATAAGTCAGCCTTACCCCCTCTTAATTCAAAGTATTCAACTCTTTTGTTAGTTGATGACTTATTAAAAAATAAAAATAGCCTGCAGTTCTCACTATCATATCGCAGAGTGTATACAAGTCCATCAACCCTTGAAAGCTGAGGCTGTTCCAGTAGACTTAAAATTTTGTCTTCTGTTTTTCCAATAAAATTTATCTCTGCTAATTTCTGCTGACTCTCAACTATATTTTTATTCTCTTCTTTTTTTTCTTGGATATTTTCTATTTCTTCTTCTATTTCTTTTTCTTCAATTATCTTGTTTAAAACTTTTTGTTCATCAGTTTCTTTTTGCTGAGCAGACTCTTTAACTTTGTTACTGATGGTGTTAGTTACCTTGATTACTTCTTTGGTAATCTCTATGGTAGAACATCCCCAAATAAATAATAATGGTAAAAGAAATAAAAATATCCGCATTGCTCTTATGGTCAAATATATATATGTAATATGTTTATGATTACATCTATTAAATCATCTTTCTTAGAATACAAAATGACTATTTTAAGAAATAAAAAAACCTCTAATTCTTTGTTTAGGCAAACAATGAACGAAGTTAGCTATTTAATTGCTGCTGAGGTGCTTAAACATCTGAAATATAAAAAAATCACTGTACAAACACCTTTGATTAAAACCAAGGGGCTGGATTTAGCTCAGCAAGTAATTCTTGTTCCTATTTTACGAGCTGGTCTTGGTCTATTAGAAGGCTTTGTTAAATTTTTGCCTGATGCAGAAAAAGGTCATATTGGCTTGTATCGTAATGAACAAACATATGAGCCCGTTGAGTATTTGTGTAAACTGCCTAAAACAAAAAACAAAACAGTGTTGGTTCTTGATCCAATGTTAGCAACTGGCAACTCATCAATAGCTGCAATTAATTTAATTATAAATAAAAATGTAAACATAAAAGATATTTTCTTAGTATCCCTTCTTGCGGCACCTGAGGGAATTAAAAATTTACAAAAAAAACACAAGTCGCTTCATATTTTTACATGCAAAATTGATGCTAAATTGAATAAAAATAAGTTCATTGTCCCTGGTCTTGGTGACGCAGGGGACAGATATATGGGCACCTAGATTATTTATCCACGATATAAAATTTTAATTAATTTTAATAATTTTTTTTTAGGATAATAATGATATCAATTAACTATCTATTTCGGAAATAATGAGGAGATATTGACTATGAAAAAAATATTAAATATTTTTGTTGTATCTTTCGCGCTTGTATTTTCATCAAATCTTTTTGCAAATAAAATTGGTGTAATTTATGACTCTGGCGGAAAATTCGACAAATCTTTTAACGAATTAGCATTTAGAACTGCTGAAAGAGTAAAAAATGAACTTGGTTGGGATATGATTGAGTTTGAAGCTGCTAATAATACGCAGATTGAACAAGGTATGAGAAAAGTTGCTGATAGAGGAGCTACTCTAGTTGTAGCAATGGGTTTTGCTCAAGCTGATGCAGTTGCTGCTATTGCACCACAATACCCCGATATTAACTTTGTTGCAGTGGATGTATGTTGGGTAGATGATCCTGCAGGAAATATTTATCAAGCTTGTTATTTAGAGCATGAAGGGTCATTTCTGGTAGGGGTAATTGCTGCTATGGCATCAAAATCTGGAACAATAGGTTTCGTTGGTGGAATGGACATTCCATTAATTCGAAAATTCCAAGGTGGTTATGAACAGGGTGCTTTACATGCTAATCCTGATATTAAAATATTAGCAAATATGACAGGCACAACTCCTGAAGCTTGGAACAATCCAACTAAAGGTGCAGAACTAACTAAAGCACAAATTGATGGTGGTGCAGATGTTGTTTACCAAGCAGCTGGCGGAACCGGTATTGGTGTTCTTCAAGCTGCAGCAGACGCTGGTATCATGGGAATTGGTGTTGATACAAACCAAAACTGGATGCATCCAGGAAGCATGTTAACTTCTATGTTAAAGCGTTTGGATTTAACGATCTTTGAACAAGCTGAAAAAACTGCTGCTGGAACTTTTGAGCCAGGTATTAATATTCTTGGACTTGCTCAAGGTATGGTAGGCTATGCTACTGAAGATGGTATGGTAACTGATGAGATGGCTGCTGCCGCAGATGCTGCTGCTGCAGGCATTATAGACGGCTCTATATCAGTTGCAGACTGGTCACAAGAGTAGTTTAGAAAAAACTTTTTGGTGAGACCAAAAATTAAAATATAAATTTATGGTCTCACCTATTCTTGAATTAAAAAACATTAACAAATCTTTTGGCCATGTTCAGGCCAACAAAAATATTAATCTTACAATTAAAAAAGGAACTATTCACGGTATCATTGGTGAAAATGGGGCTGGCAAATCTACTCTAATGAGTATTGTATATGGCCTCTATCAAGCTGATACTGGCTCAATAAACGTAAGCGGAAAAGAAATTAAACTTAGATCGCCCAGAGATTCTATTGAGAGTGGTATCGGGATGGTTCACCAGCATTTTATGTTGGTAGAAAATTTTACCGTTATTGAAAATATTGTTTTGGGATTTGAGGGAGAATTTGTTTTTGGAAAAAAATTAGAAAAAGCAAAAGAGGATTTACAAAAGTTATGTGAGACGTATAAATTAAATATAGATTTAGACTCTGTTATTTCTGATTTATCTGTTGGATTTCGCCAACGTGTAGAAATTTTAAAATCCCTATACCGCGGTGCTGAAATATTTATTCTTGATGAGCCTACTGGCGTACTAACCCCACAAGAAGTTGATGAATTGTTTAAAATACTCCGATCTTTAAAAGAAGAGGGAAAAACAATTGTTTTAATTACACATAAACTTAATGAAATTATGGACTTAACAAGTGAGGTGTCAGTCATGCGCCAAGGTGAAGTAGTAGGGCACACTAAAACTACTGATACTAATAAAGAAAAGTTAGCTGAAATGATGGTGGGACGAAGTGTTCTTCTTAGACTAAACAAAGCAGAAGCAAAGCTTGGTGATGTTGTTTTTAAGGTTGAAAATCTTACTGTCAAAGATGATCTTGATGTTACAAGAGTAAAAAATGTAAATTTTGAAATCCGCTCTGGAGAAATTTTAGGTTTAGCAGGTGTAACAGGTAATGGACAAACAGAATTATTAGAAGCGTTGTCTGGTATTAGAAACGTTGAATCAGGTGCAATATATTTAAATGATGAAAAAATTTCTGATAAAGATAATCTGCTTGACCCAAGAGAATTAAAAGAAAAAGGGCTTGCTCACGTCCCGGAAGATCGGCAAAGAATGGGATTGGTTACAGACTTTAAGGCTTATGAAAATTTAATTTTTGGTTATCATGATCAAGAACCGTACTCAAAATCTTCTATTCTTAGAGATGGTGATATTTTATCTTTTTCAAAAAAAGTAATGGAAGAATATGACGTTAGGCCAAGATCTCCCCAGCTAATCACTTCTAATTTTTCAGGAGGCAATCAACAAAAAATTATTTTAAGTAGAGAGCTGAATGAAAACCCAAAAATTCTATTAGTTGGCCAGCCAACAAGAGGTGTTGATATAGGGGCAATTGAATTTATTCATCAAAGATTGATTGATATGCGTGACAAAGGGGCAGCTATTTTATTGGTTTCTGTTGAGCTTGATGAAGTGCTTTCTCTTTCTGACAGGATACTTGTTATGTTTGATGGCAATATAGTGGGAGAGAGAGTTAATAAAGATGTTACTGATAGAGAGCTTGGATTATTAATGGCAGGGGTTGCATAATGGCTGTAGCTGTAGATAAATCTAGAGTACCTTGGTGGGTATCAAATTTAATTGTTCCACTTGTAAATTTAATTTTAGCTTTGTTAGTTTCTGCTTTGTTTATATTTATTGCTGGAGAAAATCCAGTTCAGGCAGTTAAATTAATTATATATGGATCATTCGGTTACCTTGATGGTTTTGCCTACACTCTTTATTATACAACAAACTTTGTTTTTACTGGCCTAGCTTTTGCTGTTGCATTTCATTGTCGCTTATTTAACATTGGTGGAGAAGGTCAGGCATATATCGGCGGTCTTGGAGTTTTTCTTGTAGCAATAAATGTTAGTTTTTTACCTGTGCCTATTGTCTGGCTTCTAGCAATTGCAGGAGCCTTTATTTTTGGAGCAGCGTGGGCTTTTATCCCAGCCTATCTTCAGGCTAAAAGAGGCAGTCACGTTGTTATCACCACAATCATGTTTAACTTTATCGCCTCTTCCTTAATGGTTTTTCTTTTAGTTGATGTAATCCGTGATATGAAACAAATGGGCCCACACACAGTTGCCCTTCCAAAGGAAATCTGGTTTCCAACATTCAAAGAATTTGCTGCCTTATTTGGTATTAAAATAAGATACTCTCCGTTGAACATTTCTTTTATTTTAGCAATCGCAGCATCCTTTTTCGTTTGGTTTTTAGTATGGAAAACAAAATGGGGATATGAAATGAGAGCGGTTGGGCACAATATGCAAGCTGCTATTTATGCAGGCATATCTCCCTATAAAAATATAATCATAGCTATGTGTATTTCTGGTGGTCTAGCGGGTCTTTTGGGAATCAATGAAATTTTAGGCGTTCATCATAAGATAGTAGCTGGATTTCCAGCAGGATACGGATTTACAGGCATTGCTGTTGCGTTAATGGGAAGAAATCATCCAATAGGTATTTTCCCCGCAGCATTTTTATTCGGCATCTTGTACCAAGGAGGATCAGAGGTTACTTTTGATATGCCTAATATTACACGTTACATGTTTGTTGCTGTACAGGGTGTTATTATTTTATTTAGTGGTGCACTTGAAAATTTATTTAGACCCCAGATTGAAAGTTACTTTGTTAATAGATTAGATATGAAAAGAGAAATTTAATGGAAATTTTACCTGATATTGCATCCTTAATAAATTCTACTTTACGAATTTCAACACCATTAATTTTTGCAGCGATGGCGGGATTGTTTGCAGAAAGATCAGGTGTAATTGATTTTGGGTTAGAAGGTAAAATGTTAGCCGCTGCATTTGTTGCAGCTGTAGGCTCTTACTATTTCGGCTCACCATGGCTTGGTTTAATTTTAGCAATGATTGCATGTGTAAGCCTTTCCATGTTACACGGCTTTGCTTCTGTCACACATAAAGGTGACCAAGTTGTCTCATGTGTGGCCATTAATATTTTAATGATAGGCCTCACTACCGCGTTAGCTGCAGCGTGGTTTGGTCAAGCTGGACTAACTCCAACACTTACTGATGAACAACGTTTTTTAGAAATAACTCTTCCTTTTGCTGACGCACTAAGAGATGTTCCAATTATAGGAATAATTTATAGTGATATTTTGAGTGGTCATTATGTTTTTGTCTACCTAGCTTATTTATGTGTCCCTATCGTTTTTTGGATTGTATTTAAAACAAGTTTTGGATTACGTTTACGTGCAGTTGGTGAAAATCCAAGCGCTGTTGATACAGCGGGTATTAATGTGTTTACTATGCGCTATAAAGCGCTCATGATTAACGGTGTTTTGATTGCGTTTGCTGGTGCTCATTTATCAACTGCAGTTAATGCCAACTTCTTTAGAGAAATGTCCGCAGGAAGAGGCTATCTTGCTTTAGCAGCACTAATATTTGGTAAGTGGCACCCTAAAACAGCCCTCATAGCTTGTTTATTATTTGGCTTTACTGACGCACTTCAAATTCGTTTACAAGGAGTAGAATTACCAGCAATTGGAACAATTCCTGTTCAATTAATTCAAGCCATCCCCTATGTTTTAACAGTGGTATTACTTGCAGGATTTGTTGGAAAAGCAATTGCTCCAAATGCAATTGGTCAACCATATGTTAAAGAAAGATAGATTGCTTTAAATAATCTTACTCTCGCCGTGTGTCATGGCGATAAATTCATCTGGTAAGAAATTATTTTCAATAGTAAGTTTTTTGAGAAGCTTTACTGGTTCATCCATTGGTTCATCTGTTAATTGAAAGGTTCCCCAATGCATAGCGATCGATTTTTTTGATTTTAGATCTTTATGAATTTGAATAGATTCCTCAACATTACAATGATGATCCTTCATAAACCATCTAGGGGCATAAGCACCGATAGGAATCATAGATAAATCCATAGGACCAAATTTTTGTTGAATAGTAGAAAAGTCTTTTGAATAACCAGTATCACCAACAAAAATTGATTTAAAATCTTCATTTTCAAAAACCCAACCACACCATAAAGTTTTATTTGTATTAAAAGATCTGTTACTCCAATGTTGTACAGGCACAGAATGTATATTAAGATTTTTAAAAGTTGTTGTATCCCACCAATCTAACTCCCTTACATTTCGAGCCCCAAAACTTTTAAGTAATTTCTTTAGCTTAAGTGGCACTAAAACAAGCGGTTGACGGTTAATCTGCTTTCTCGTTATTTTAAGAATAGTTTGATAGTCTAGATGATCATAATGATTATGGGAAATTACAATAACATCAATTTCGGGTAAATCCTCTATAGCTAATCCTGGTGGTGTAGTTCTTGATGGCCCTGCAAAAACTATTGGTGATGCACGTTCAGTTAAATGGGGATCAGTTAAAATATTGATCCCATCTAATTGAATAAGAAAGGAAGCATGACCTATCCAAGTTAGAGTTTTTTGTGTTCTGTTTTCTTGCAAAAACTTTGGATCATTATTTGCTAGAGGAAATGATAATGGTTCAGGCTTTTTTGATTCTTTTCTCCATTTCCAAAACTCTTTGAATGTTGCCATCTTGTGGTCAATGTAGTTGTTATAGAAAATACCATCTTTAAATATTGCTTTACTAAAAATTTCTTTCGCAAATAATTTATTCGATATGGACATTATCCCAATAGTAAAAACTATAATTTTTTTTAAAAAATTTCTTCTGAGCATTTATAAGTAATAAAGGGGCATATTAAAAATGCCCCATTAATAAATATTTATTTTAATTAATTTACATCAAAACGATCAGCGTTCATAACTTTGTTCCATGCGCTGATAAAGTCGTTTACAAATTTATCATGATTATCAGATTGTGCGTAGACTTCTGCTAATGCTCTTAATTGCGAGTTTGACCCAAAAACAAGATCTGCTCTTGATGCTCTTCTTACTTTTTTACCAGATTTACGATCGGTAGCTTGATAAGAATTACTTCCAGTTGCTTCCCATTTGACTGACATATCAAGAAGAGTGGCAAAAAAGTTATTGTCGAGCTTTTCTTGATTTTCTGAGAAAATACCACGGTCATCTGAACTTATTCCAAGAGCTCTCATTCCTCCTATAAGTACAGTCATTTCAGGTGCAGTTAGTTCAAGAAGATGTGCTTTATCTAATAAAAACTCTTCTGGTGTTACAGTGAAGTTTTTTTTCAGATAGTTTCTAAATCCATCTGCTTCAGGTTCTAGAACAGCAAACGACTCAACATCTGTATGTTCTTGAGTTGCATCACCTCTTCCAGGCGTAAAAGGAACATTTTTCCCAGAAGCTTTTTCAATACCAACATTGCCTGCAAGAACAATTACATCAGCTATACTTGCGCCAGTTTCAGAAGCTATACCTTCTAAAATGCTTAGAACTTTATTTAATTGATCTGGCTTGTTTACTTCCCAACTTCTTTGTGGCTCTAATCTAATGCGAGCACCATTTGCGCCACCTCGCATATCAGTGTGTCGGTATGTAGAAGCACTTGCCCAAGCTGTTTCCACCATTTCTTGAATAGTTAATCCACTATTTGCAATTTTGCTTTTAACACCATCTACATCATAATTACTACTTCCTGCTGGAATGGGGTCTTGCCAAATAAGATCTTCCGCAGGAGCTTCTGGTCCCATGTAACGAGTCTTAGGTCCCATATCACGGTGAAGTAATTTAAACCAAGCACGCGCAAAAGCATCTTGAAACTGATCAGGATTTTTATGAAAATGCTCAGAGATTTTTCTATACTCTGGATCTTCACGCATTGCCATATCAGCTGTTGTCATCATAGTTGGCACTTTTTTTGATGCATCTTCTGCATCAGGAGCCATATGCTCTTCCTTTTGATCTACTGCGTGCCAAATATTAGCACCTGCTGGACTTTTGGTTAATTTCCAATCATAGCCAAGTAGTAAGTCAAAATAACCATTATCCCATTTAGTTGGATTAGTTGTCCAAGCACCTTCAATTCCACTTGTAATAGAATCACTCCCTTTGCCTGAAGCATGTTTGCTAATCCAACCAAATCCCATTTCTTCTAATGGCGCTCCTTCAGGTTCTGGCCCAACAAGACCAGCATCTCCTGCTCCGTGCGCCTTACCAAAAGTATGACCACCTGCTGTAAGAGCAACTGTCTCTTCATCATTCATTGCCATACGACCGAATGTTTCTCGAATATCCCTTGCGCTTGCAAGTGGATCAGGGTTACCATCTGGGCCTTCTGGGTTTACATAAATTAATCCCATTTGTACGGCTGCTAAAGGGTTTTCTAATACACGGTCACCAGAATATCTTTTATTTGTTAACCATTCTGTTTCAAGTCCCCAATATATATCTTGCTCAGGAGCCCAGATATCAGGTCGACCACCACTAAAACCAAAAGTTTTTCCACCCATTGATTCAATTGCTATGTTACCAGCTAGTATAATTAAGTCTGCCCAACTAATTTGGTTTCCATATTTCTGCTTAATTGGCCATAAGAGTCTTCTTGCTTTATCTAAATTCCCATTATCTGGCCAACTATTTAAAGGAGCAAATCTTTGTGCGCCAGTTCCACCACCACCACGACCATCAGCGGTTCGGTAAGTTCCTGCTGCATGCCAAGTCATTCTAATGAAAAAAGGTCCGTAGTGACCATAGTCTGCAGGCCACCAATCTTGTGAGTTAGTCATTAACTCATTAAGATCTTTTTTTAACCCATCGTAATCAATTTTTTTAAAGTGCTCACGATAATTAAAATCTTTTTCCATTGGGTTAGATTTTTCATCATGTTGATGAAGAATACTTATGTCTAGCTGATTAGGCCACCAATCTCTATTAGTAGTTCCTTCTCCTGTATTTTTTGTATTCGCACCGTGCATTACTGGGCATTTACTCTCGGCATCCATTGTATGTTTCTCCTTTTTTGAACTAATATAGATATATAAAGAAATCTAATTAAAGCAAAGAAAAATAGAGCGAACTTACCCCAAATTAATATTAAAATTTGTGGGCTTCCAATCTGTTGGTGCTAGTTCGAAATCTTTATAATCAAAACCTGGTGCAACGGTACAACCTATTAAACTGTACTGCCCCTTAGATTGCATGGCAAACCAATTATTAGCTTTAACAACAAAATGAAAATTTTCATTCTCCCCTATAGTAACTGATGTAAAATCAATACCATCTTTGGAGATATAAATTGCAAGTGGGTCACCTTTATAAAAATGCAATATTTCATTTTTTGTTAAGCGGTGCCAATGGGACCATTCATTTTTTTGAAGCATATAATAAATCAAACTAACATTATTGCTTTCATCACGAAATGATTCTGAGAAATGCCCTCCCTCTGGGTGCGCAACCATCTTTAAATTTTTTATTAATACTTCAGTATCAGTCATGAAAACTGTAGATCAGAATAGGTGGCCAAGCTTCTTTACTTTTGTTGATATATATTTTTCATTATATTTATTAGTACTAGAGTGAAGTGGTACACGCTGATTAACAACAACTCCCATAGCTTCAAGAGCTTTTATTTTTTTTGGATTATTTGTCATTAAATCAACTTCTTTTATTCCAAGAAAGTTGACCATGTCAGATACAATCTCATAACCTCTTTCATCCTCTTTAAAGCCTAATTGATGATTTGCCTCTACAGTATCGAGGCCTTTGTCTTGAAGATTATAAGCTCTAATTTTATTTGAAAGCCCAATCCCCCTCCCTTCTTGTTGAAGGTAAAAAACAACCCCGCGACCTCTCTCCGCAATTTGATTAAGCGACTCAGTTAATTGAAATCGACAATCACAACGCATACTAAAAAAAGACTCTCCTGTGATACACTGTGAGTGTATTCTGCTTAGGACAGGCTCATTAGTTAATAAATCTCCCATTCCTATAGCTAAATGATCTTTAGAATCTTTTTCATCAGTAAAAGCATGTACGGTAAACTCCCCTACATCAGTTGGTAATTTACTGGTTTCTATAAACTGTAGTTTTGATGTCATAAGTAGAACAATGCTTTAAGCCTTTATAATTAATTGTAAATAAAATTATAACTTTGTTGGATTAGGAGCGTCACCATAGACTTTTTTTGGATCAAAAACTTTCTTTTTTTCTTCAAACCTCAAAATAACTGATGAGCCACTTTCACCAAAAGGCACACTTCTATAAAAGCACGACCTGTATCCTACATGACAACTTGCCCCACCATGAACATCTACACGCAACCATACAGAATCTTGATCATCATCAATTCTTATTTCTTTTATTTTTTGTACAAGTCCACTTGTTTTACCTTTATGCCATAAAGTTTTTCTGCTT
>Ga0208261_1000934_pt1 | contig 10837 bp, 9 predicted proteins | sample Knorr_S7_td_DCM__FD_185595 | JGI IMG/M metagenome (GOLD analysis project Ga0208261, IMG submission 185595) | Marine microbial communities from Southern Atlantic Ocean transect - Knorr_S7_td_DCM_ad_131m_LV_B (SPAdes) (version 3) | ecosystem: Environmental > Aquatic > Marine > Oceanic | place...
TGCAAGGGGGCTGGCCCACTCCAATGGCTATCTTCGTGCATTGTGGGAACTAAATATCCTTAAATCATGCGTGATTAATTTACCAAAAAATCTATGGTAAGATAAACCTAATTTGGGTTCGCCGCAAGAATAGATACTTGAATACCAAGTAAAAAAAAGTTTAGATTAAAAACTATAAACACTATTTGACTCTTGCTATGTAAAATGGTTGCCTCCTCATTTAACTAATAAAACCAATCCGGGGAACATTTACCCATGCTACGTTCTAAATTGAACGACGCTTTAAAACATTCTGTTAAAAATAAAGATAAGATAGCAGTTTCTACACTGAGATTAATACTGGCGGCATTAAAAGACCGAGATATCGCGCATCGCACCGTCGACGCAGATGATGATGGTGTCGGAGAGCCGGAAATTCTTAAACTATTGCAGTCAATGATAAAACAAAGAAAAGACAGTATAGACGCTTATTTAAAGGGTGGACGTAAGGACCTGGCTGATAATGAAGCGGAAGAGATAGAAGTTATCAAGCGTTTTCTGCCAGAACAAATGTCAACCAAAGAAGTTTCAGATGCTGTTGAAGATGTTATTACCAAGACTGGTGCCAAGTCTATCAAAGATATGGGATCGGTTATGGGGGTACTAAGAACTGATTACTCCGGTAGGATGGATTTTGGCAGCGCTAGCAGTTTGGTTAAGAAAAAACTAAGTTAATATAATCTTACCTCGCGATAAAGACAGTATAACCTTCTACACTGTGGATAATTTATATGTAAAACCTGTGAGTGATTAGATGGTTGTTGAAAACTTTGGTGGATAATTAATGCGTAGTGTGGATAACTTTAATTTTTAACATTTCACTAATGCAATTGGTTGAAAAAAAAACTATATTGAATGTATGTTTGTATTCCCAATATTCTCAATTTAATTTTTGTGATATAGAAGATAGAAATGGCGTTTCCCTCATTTTTCCTTGATCAGGTTAAAGACCAGGTAGGTTTGGCGGACTTCATAGGTAAACGGGTAAAACTTACCAAAAGGGGTCGTGATTTTTTAGGTTTGTGTCCTTTTCATAATGAAAAGACACCCTCTTTTACGGTCAATGAAGAGAAAGGTTTTTTCCATTGCTTTGGTTGTGGTGAACACGGGAGTTTGTTTGATTTTGTTATGAAGATTGACAATATGAGTTTCAGGGATGCTGTTGAGAGATTGGCAGAGGATGCAGGAATACCCGTTCCGGAACACAACACTAAATCTAAAGAACAAATATCACGACAAAAACAGGCTTTAGATCTTCTAGAGCACGCAACTTGTTTTTATGAGGAGAATTTGACTAAAGGCGAGGGACACGCTGCATTTCAATATCTTATTGGAAGAGGATTGAATAAAGAGATCATCAAAAAATTTCGTCTCGGTTTTGCTGGGCATGGGTCAACAATATTGAAGGATACCTTTTTACGACGGGGTTTTGATGAAAAATTGATGTTTGATGTAGGATTGATTGTTGAATCAAAACAAGGTGGAAAACCCTATGATCGATTTCGGAATAGAATAATTTTTCCAGTTGAGAACATAAGTGGAAAAATTATTGCTTTTGGTGGCAGAGTAATGGGAGACGGTGAGCCAAAATATCTTAATTCACCAGAGACACAACTATTTCAGAAGAGAAACAATCTTTATGGCATGCGAGAGTCTATAGATTATATAAGAAAGAATGGAGAAGCTGTTGTTGTTGAGGGATATACGGATGTGATTGCACTGCATCAGCATGGATTTTCTGGTTCAGTATCACCTTTAGGTACTGCCTTAAGCGAATCCCAAATGCAGCTAATTTGGAAGTATTGTAGGAATCCGGTGCTTTGTTTTGACGGGGATATTGCTGGGTCACGGGCAGCAGTTAGAGCGGCTGAACGAGCATTGCCCCTTATCAAACCAGGCCTTAGTCTTAATTTTGTGATTCTTGATGAAGGTCACGACCCAGATAGTATTTTGAGTTCCAAGGGCGCCAGCGGTTTTAAAAATGTTCTGTCAAAATCTATCACATTGTCTGATCTGATATGGAAAATAGAACTGCAATCAAATAAACTAGAAACGCCAGAAGAGAGATCATGGTTAGAAAAAAGACTTGAAGAGAAAACGTCACAGATTGTCGACCCAAGGGTAAGAAAATATTACCAAGATGAGTTCAAAAATCGGCTTTGGCATCAGTTCCGGTATTTTAGCTCTAGTAAGAAGCCAGGACGTTATCGAGATGATCGATTTGAAAACAACAAACAGCTACCTGCCATGTCGGGCGTGAAAGCTAGTGTGGATTCTAAATTTTTATCTGAGGCAATACTTATTTACACCGTCATATCTCACCCTGGGTTGTTTCACAGATTTGCCGAGTCATTAGGCACGCTCTCATTTGACAATGACAAACTTGACAAGTTGCGTCAGGAAGTATTAAAGACCTTTGCGGCTCCTGATGTTTTGAAAGCGGAACCAGCGGGGGAGGATGTTAAAACTTATGTAAAATCAATTTCGGCTTCGCTGGGTGTTGATGAGAATATTCAGAACCAAGTATTTTCGCATGCAAAATTTGCCCGACCAGAAGAGGATGATGAATTTGCCAGAGTTGGGTGGGAGCAACAGTTGCGTATTTACCGGCGTGAGCAAATTTTACAAGAAATAGAGGCTACTAAGAACCGACTAAATGATAGGATGAATAACGAGGATTTAGAATTATTAAAGCTCCTTAAACAACAAGTCATAGAAATAGAAGAAGCCAGTTTTCTTCTGGATGATAGTAATTCTGAACCAAAAGGCAGTAAAAGTGCGGCTTAGTTGATAGGATAGAGAGTATTATTACTGCTATATTATAATATTGTAAGTTTTTTAGAGAATGTACCTAAGGATGGTACTGACATTTTGAATTGGTTGTGAGGTAATAATGGCCAGAAAGGCGAAAGAAAACAAAAAAGATAACTCGGATAATGCAGGCGATAGCCCATTATTGGATTCTGCAAACATTGATGTAAAAAAAATTATCTCGTTAGGAAAGGAGAGGGGTTTCGTCACATTTGACGAATTAAATGCTGCCATGCCGCATGGGCAGGTTTCGTCGGAACAGATAGATGAAGTTATGTCTATGTTACAAGATGCGGGAATAAGTGTTGAAAATGAAGATGGTGAGAGCTCTGAAAGAGATGAAGAGAAAGAGGAGGAGACTTCCCAAGGAAATGTGGATAGTGATGCGGGACGAAGTGATGATCCAGTCAGAATGTATTTGAGAGAAATGGGGAATGTTGAACTACTCTCTAGAGAGGGTGAAATTGCGATAGCTAAGAGAATTGAGGCCGGAAGAGAGATGATGATAGGGGGGATTGTAGACAGCCCGATGACAATTAGGGCCATCTTGCAATGGAGAGACGCTTTAGACGAAGGATTGATGCTTTTGAGGGATATTATTGACCTTGATGCCACCTATACTGGTCCCAAGGAGGTGGGGTCAGAGGGGGCGGTGGAAAATAATATTTTGTCAGAAATTACCCTTAATTTGGCCACTAAAAATACTGAAGAAAACGATGATAAGCCTCTACCAAATGGATCCTCAAGTGCTGAGAATGAGGAAAAAAAGAAGCAAGGCCAGCAGGTGGAGGTTGGCGAAGACGACGAAGGCGAAAATAGTGACGCTGATGAGGGGGATGATGAAGAGGAAGACGAAGAGGAAGGTGATGAAAGTAATATTTCTCTTGCTGTTATGGAAGAGGCCCTCTTGCCCGAAATCCTCAAGAAATTTGACTCGATAAAGTCAACATTTAGTAAGGCCAGTCGCGCTCAAAATAAGAGGCTAAACACTATAAAGGAAGGAAAGGAGCCTACCACCTCAGCTTTAAAGCGAATAGATGGTTTTAGGGATGAATTGGTAGATTTGATGGAGGGGATTCATCTTAATAATCATAGGATAGAGTATCTCGTTGGTCACATGTATGATCTTAATAGGAAGCTTGTCAGCTTAGAAGGGGGGCTCCTTCGTATGGCTGTTGCCTCAAAGGTGAAAAGAGCAGAATTTTTGGAACAATATTATGGAAATGAATTAGACCCCAACTGGCTTAAGAGAGTTACTAAACTGACTAGTAAGGGCTGGAAAGATTTTACGAAAAATAATCGTGACAAAATCAAAGAAATTAGGTCAGAGATTGAAGGGGTGGCAAATGAGAGTGGCTTGCCTGTATCTGATTTTCGTCGAATTGTTGCCACCGTTCAAAAAGGTGAGCGGGAGTCAGCCAAAGCGAAAAAGGAAATGATAGAGGCTAACTTGAGGTTAGTGATTTCTATTGCAAAAAAATACACAAATAGAGGGCTCCAATTTCTTGACTTAATACAAGAAGGAAATATTGGCCTAATGAAGGCAGTAGATAAATTTGAATATCGGCGCGGATATAAATTTTCAACATACGCAACATGGTGGATTAGGCAGGCAATTACTCGGTCAATAGCAGATCAGGCGCGAACTATTCGAATACCAGTTCATATGATTGAGACTATTAACAAGTTAGTTAGAACCTCGAGACAGATGTTGCATGAAATTGGGCGAGAGCCGACCCCTGATGAACTTGCTACCAAATTATCCATGCCTGTCGATAAGGTTAGGAAAGTACTTAAAATAGCCAAGGAACCTATTAGTTTAGAAACGCCTATTGGCGACGAGGAGGATAGCCATCTGGGTGATTTTATTGAAGATAAAAATGCTATACAACCCCTTGAGGCAGCGATTCAGGGTAATCTTAGGGAAACCACCACTCGGGTATTAGCTAGCCTAACGGCCCGTGAGGAGCGAGTGCTTCGGATGCGTTTTGGTATAGGTATGAATACGGATCACACCTTGGAAGAAGTTGGCCAACAGTTTTCTGTTACTAGAGAAAGAATACGTCAGATAGAGGCCAAGGCTCTTCGAAAGTTGAAACACCCAAGCAGATCGAGAAAATTACGAAGTTTTCTAGATCACTAACTATATGCGTGGCAATTAAATTCTTAGTTTAAGAAACTTAGGTGAAGTAACTCTTGAGAGTTAGAAACTATTAAGGGAACCGGAAATGCAGTTTCAAGAGGGTGGCATAAATACTTTTGACCCACAAAGGGCTACGGAGGGATACACATTATTTGCGCCCCTTAGGCACGACAAAGCTTACCTGATGGATATGGAAGGGAATATAATAAACCAATGGACCTTGAACGAGGGTGGGGTAAATCGCTGTCAACTTACTGATGAGGGGCATCTTTTTATCGCCGAAGGCTCCAAAGACGGGCCGCCTCTCTACGCGGGAAAGGGCGGGCGTCTTCGCGAGTATAATTGGAATGGTGAGATAGTCTGGGAACATCACGATGGCAATCAGCACCATGATGCACGCCGACTCCCCAACGGAAATACGATTTATATTGCTTGGGAGCCGCTGGATAAGGAGTCGGCAAAAAGGGTAAGAGGTGGAATACCCGGAACTGAGAAAGACGGGGTAATATATGGTGATGTATTTAGAGAAATTACCCCTGAAAAAGAGATTGTTTGGGAGTGGCGGACTAAGGAAATGGATATAGAAAATTACCCAATTTGTCCGTTGTGTCCAAGGGCAGAATTTGCTCATGCCAATACCGTTTCTCCTCAGCCAAATGGCGATATTCTAATAAGTTTTAGGGTCCTTAATACTTTGGTACTTGTTGACAGGGCAACAAGAAAGATCAAGTGGGAGTGCACGGATTTAAGTTTTGGTCATCAACATGATTGTCATTACTTGGATAATGGAAACATTTTGTTGTTTTGTAATGGGTTTCATGGGAGGGACGTGGACATGGCGTCTTCGATTAGGGAATTTAACCCTAGTACGGGTGAAATAGTTTGGGAGTACAAAGCTAAGCCCTACTCCAGCTTTTTTTCCGCAAACATTTCAGGCGTTCAGCGTCTTTGGAGCGGAAACACGCTGATTTGTGAAGGATACAAGGGATGTGTTTTTGAAGTTACAAAGGAAGGGGAGATCGTGTGGGAATTTGTTAATCCTTATTTGTCACCCCATCCAGCATTTGGAACAACTAACTGGATTTTTCGGGCGTATCGTTATGCTCCCGATGCCCCGCAACTAATGAACCTTAGGTACAAAAATTAGCTATTTTTCTTAAGTTTTTTGTGGTTCTTTACCACCTCTCCAATGATAAAATTAAGAAGCCGTGAGATGAAACCTGGTTTTATCCCAGCTTTGGCAGATAGCCGCTCTAATCGCTCTCTCTGCTTTGCTTCTCGGTTTTTATCGCTCGCTGGCAAATTATTGTCAGCTTTAAGTTTTCCTACTTTTTCTGTTATTTTGAAGCGTTCAGCGAGAAGGAATACCAGCATAGAGTCTATGTTATCTATGCTTTCTCTATATTCATCTAACTGAGTCTTTACTTCTTTTTTCATTTTTCTGTCCTAATGGTGTAAAAGAAAAGGTAGTAGCATTTTTTCGAGCGACCTAGAAAAACTATTGCAAACCTGTTTGTTTTGTTAAACAAGATATAGTCTATCTAAGTTTAGGGATTGTAAAACCTATGTCAAATCGGGTCAGACTGTTTGTTGAAACTAGTTTGCGTAAAGACGGTATCATTCCGCTTAACGACAAACAAAAACATTATATAACAAAAGTAATGCGCTTAGGCTTGGGAAATAAATTAGTCGTATTTAACGGTAAGGATGGAGAGTGGCATGCAGAAATTACACATATATCTAAAAGGCTCTGTAATATAAAAATAATAAGATTTGTTCGTAAAAGTGAAAACGAGTCAGATATTTCCCTTGTTTTTTCTCTATTGAAAAGGGGGGCGACCGATTTGTTGGTGGAAAAAGCTACTGAATTGGGTGTTTCTCGCTTATGTCCTATGATAAGTAAAAGAACAAATACCTTTAAGGTGAATGCTAATCGATTAAAAGCTATATGTATAGAAGCTTCTGAACAATGTGGAAGAGTAACAGTTCCGATAATAGAACAACCAAAAACCTTGGGTAACATATTAGCTGAATGGCCGCGACAAAAAGGCCTATTGTTTCTTGATGAGTCAGGCTCAGGTAAACCTATATTGGAGGTTTTGAGGGAAAAAACTAATTGGCAAGCCCATGCCATTTTAGTTGGTCCTGAAGGTGGTTTTACCCCTGCCGAAAGGGACAAAATGCTACACAATTCCTTTATAAGACCAGCTACATTAGGAGAGCGATTGGTTAGAGCCGAAACAGCAGCTATATCTGCTTTATCAATTTACAATGCTAATATGGCGATCGATCATTATAAAAACTAAAGAAGAAAAAAGAAGTCTTACATACCAACTTCTATCCATTCATTACTTGTATTTACTCCCAACTAGACGTAAACCATAACTAGATATGGCTATAATTTCATCAGAGACATTAATTGCTGATAAACAGCAACTTGTACAATATTTTCAGGATGGCTGCACGCCCTCTGATCAATGGAAAATTGGTACAGAACACGAAAAATTTGCTTTCGACAATGAAACCCTTAGACCACTGAGATATAGCGGTGATAAAGGAATAAAAAGGTTATTACTCGAACTAACAGAGTTTGGGTGGGATCCGATCTTTGAGGGTGAAAACCCGATTGCTTTAAAAAGGAAAGATAACAGTTCAATTACTCTTGAACCTGGAGGCCAATTTGAACTTTCAGGAGCGCCATTAGCTACGATCCATGAAACCTGCGGCGAAATTGCGCAGCATTTGGAGGAGGTAAAGAGTATTGCTACAAATCTAGACGTAGCATTTTTAGGGATTGGCTATATTCCAAAATGGGGGTTATCTGATATTGAGTGGATGCCCAAGCAGCGATACGAAATAATGAAAAACTATATGACCAAGAAAGGAGAGCTAGGCCATCACATGATGCTTGCTACTTGCACCGTACAAGTAAACCTTGATTATAGTTCTGAAGAGAGAATGGCAAAAATGTTTAAGATTGCTATGGCTTTGCAACCTTTGGTTACAGCCTTGTGGGCAAATTCTCCATTTAAAGAGGGGAAGAAAAATGGATACCTGAGTTACCGAAGTCACATTTGGTCTGATACAGATGCTGATAGGACAGGCATTTTACCATTTGTTTTTGAGGAAAAATTTGGGTTTGAGCGTTATGTGGAATACATGCTGGATGTTCCAATGTATTTTGTGTATCGGGATGGAAAATATATTGATGCTGCTGGCGAATCCTTTAGAGATTTTTTAGAGGGTAATTTGGCATCTTTACCGGGAGAGAAGCCAACCCTGAGGGATTGGGAGGATCATCTTACAACGGTATTCCCAGAAGTTAGATTAAAAAGATTCATAGAGATGAGGGGGGCCGATGGAGGGCCTTGGACAAATTTGTGCGCTTTGCCAGCATTTTGGGTTGGTCTTCTGTATGATGAAGCAGCGCTAATAGAGGTGGAAAAATATATTGATGATTGGACTGTTGAAGAAGTAAAATCGTTAAGAAACCAAGTTCCCGCCGAAGCTTTAGCTACAAAATTTAGGACTTCTTCATTGCGCGATGTAGCACTAGATGTTCTCGAAATTTCTAAGAATGGTTTAAAAACGAGAAATAAATTGGATGGTTCTGGAAATGATGAGAGCCATTTTCTGGCTCCACTATTTGAAATAGTGCGATCAGGAAAGTGTCCTGCTGAAGATTTATTGATCAAATTTGACAAAACTTGGAACTCATCTGTGGAGCCAGTTTTTAGAGAATTTAGTTATTAACTTGAGTAGTGCTCTGTTATAATTTTCAATATACTTGACCGGATATTTTCATGCGCTACTTTAGCAAACTCCACGGGCCCGTAGCTCAGCTGGTTAGAGCAGGCCGCTCATAACGGTCTGGTCGGAGGTTCGAGTCCTCCCGGGCCCACCACAATATTTTAAGCGTATTTTGGTTAGCCCATGAAGATAGGTTCTGGAATTCCAGCAATATTAAGTTCGCAGCTAAATATTGAGCCCGCCAGTGGTTGTGATAGTTTTTGCTCTTCACTAAGCCGTTGACTAGCTGTAGTGATATAAAGCGTGGAGAAATTAGGTCCACCAAAAGTACAACTGGTTACATTTGTAGCAGGTACGGTTATTTCACTATCTAACCTACCCTTAGGGTCAAACCTTATAATTTTTCCACCTCCGTATTCTGCACACCAAAGGTACCCTTCTTTATCTATTGTTGCCCCATCTGGACGACCTTCGAGACGCGAGAATTTTGCAAAAGTCTTCCTATGACTGATTTTACCAGTTTCACAGTTATAGCGGAATGACCATATTGTCTGAGCCCGAGTGTCAGAAAAATACATTATGTCTCCCTCGGGAGACCATGCGATAGAATTGGGAATTCTTATTTGGTCAAGTAAAAGGGACAATTTATTGTTTAAGGAAAGTTGATATAATGATCCTGATGGGTTGTCGGGATTGCCGTCATTCATTGATCCAACCAAAAATCTTCCTGTTTTATCTATTTTTCCATCATTGAGTCGATTTTCAGGCTTATTCGGTTCGGGATCTACTATTTTAGCAAATTTGCCTGTTTCCGGTCTGAAATTATAGATGCCATCCTTTAAGGCTGCTATTAGCTCACTATTTTTTGCTCGGGCTACACAGCCAATCTGGGTGTGACAACGCCAAAAATTAAAAGTTCCATTAATGGGGTTTAAACAATTTATAGTAGGGCCATTTATGTCTACCCAGTAGAGCAACTTTTCTTCGGGTACCCACAAAGGAGATTCGGCCAAAGAAAAATTAGACCGATAAAGACACTCGGCTTTTTTAGTCTTTTTATTCATTTATTTTTCAACAATAGCTATTCCTCAACAATAGCCATCACTTCAATTTCTAGTTTAGCTTCCTCCTCCATCAGGCTGGCTACTTCTACTACGGCCATTGCTGGAAAATGTTTTCCAAAGTTCTTCCTATACGATTCACCAATTAATTTTTGCGAGTTAATATATCCTATTTTATCTGTAATATACCATGTCATCCGAACTATGTTCTCAGGTTTTGCTCCACCTTCCGCTAAAATTAACACAATATTTTTAAATGCCTGAGCAGCTTGTCCAGCAATGTCTTGCTTGACAAAATTTTCATTTTCATCCCAACCAACTATTCCACCTGTTACGACGATTCTGCCTTTTGCAGAGATTCCGTTGCTGTAGCCTCTCGGTCTGGGCCAGTTAGGGGGATGTAAAATTTTCATAATTTGATCCTTTTTTTGCAGAATGCTTACTTGTTAGTGTAAACAAAAAAATTGAACCTTGCTCCAATATTTATCGTAGTCTAGATAATACAGTTTCAAATAGGAACAACAATTAGGTAATCAGTTAACTATGATAATAAATCGATTCTCTGGGTGCATATTATGGATGTAGTTTGTATAGGAGGCGGTCCAGCGTCATTATATTTTTCTATTCTTGCAAAAAAGGCTAACCCTGATTGGAATATTAAAATATTTGAGCAGAACCCAGACAATGTGACATGGGGCTTCGGGGTCGTATTCTCGGACGAAACTATGGAAAATTTTAAGGAAGCCGATTATGACACTTATAAGGCGATAACAGATAGTTTTGAACACTGGGATGATATAGACGTGTTTCACGAGGGAACTAAGGTCACTTCTAAGGGTCACGGGTTTGCGGGTATGCAAAGGCTAAAATTGCTTCAGATACTCGAGTCTAGAGCAAGTCAGCTAGGAGTAAAAATACATCATGATGTTATCATTGACTCTCTTGAAGACTATAAAAATGCAGACCTTATCTTGGCGGGCAATGGCATAACGTCTTTCATACGGGAGCAGTATAGTGAGGAATTTGGATCCGA
>Ga0208261_1000935_pt1 | contig 10833 bp, 9 predicted proteins | sample Knorr_S7_td_DCM__FD_185595 | JGI IMG/M metagenome (GOLD analysis project Ga0208261, IMG submission 185595) | Marine microbial communities from Southern Atlantic Ocean transect - Knorr_S7_td_DCM_ad_131m_LV_B (SPAdes) (version 3) | ecosystem: Environmental > Aquatic > Marine > Oceanic | place...
AGATTAACAAAAAGATCTTATAGATCTTGTTTTTATTATGGAATCTATAGATGCTCTTTCAAAAAAATTATCTGAATACTTGACTGGTAGTCAGGTAGAGCAAGTAAATACTGCGTATGAATTTGCTAATAATGCTCATTCCGGTCAATTTAGAAAAAGCGGAGATCCTTATGTCTCTCATCCTGTTGCCGTGGCTAATATCTTATCTAATCTTAGACTAGACGAAGATAGTATTTCAGCAGCTATGCTTCATGATGTTATTGAAGATTGTGGAGTACCTAAACAGGTAATAGAAAAAGAATTTAACTCTAGCGTAGCAAATTTAGTTGATGGAGTTAGTAAATTAGATAAATTAGAACTCACTTCAGCTTCAGTATTACAAGCAGAGAACTATCAAAAAATGATCCTTGCTATGGCTAAAGACATAAGAGTCATAGTAGTAAAACTCGCAGATAGGTTACATAACATGAGAACTTTAGGGCACTTAAGTAGAGATAAACAAATCAGAATCTCTAAAGAAACACTAGAAATATATGCGCCTATAGCTCATAGAATAGGTATGAATAATATCTATAGAGAATTGGAAGACCTGTCTTTTAGAATCCTTTACCCCGGGAGATACAGAAGATTAAGAGTAGCTGTTAAAAAAAATAGAGGTAGTCAAAAAAGGTTACTTAGAAAAATTCAAAGAGTCCTAGAGAAACAGTTAGTTGAAGACAACATTGCTGCTTACATAGAAGGAAGAGATAAACATATCTACAGTATTTATAGAAAAATGAAGCAAAACAGAAGGTCATTTGGTGACATTATGGATATTTACGCTTTCAAACTAATTGTTGATAAATCTGAAGATTGCTATAGAGCGCTTGGAGCTGTTCATTCTGTATTTAAACCCATAGAAGGAAGGTTTAAAGACTATATTGCTATTCCTAAATCAAATGGATATCAATCTATTCATACTGGTGTAATAGGAACGGATGGTCAACCTATTGAGATACAAATTAAAACAGAAGAAATGGACGACATGGCTGAAAACGGGATTGCATCACATTGGCTGTATAAGTCTGGGAATTCAAAAGAAACAGCTCCCCAAAGAAAAGCTAGAAAATGGGTTGCGGGATTAGTTGAAATGAGAAATAACTATGAGAATTCTGAAGACTATATTGATTCAATAAAAACAAATATTTTTCCTGACGAAATATACGTCTTTACTCCACAAGGAAAGATATTAGAACTCCCCGAAGGCTCAACCCCAATTGATTTTGCCTATTCCGTGCATACAGATATAGGTAATTACTGTAAAGGCTGCAGGATAAACAGAAAACTTGCCCCATTAAGTGTTCCTCTAGAAAGTGGCCAAACAGTGGAAATATTAACTGATAGATTGCCACAAACCTCGCCTGCTTGGCTAGATTTTGCAGTAACTTCAAGGGCTAGAAATAGCATAAGACATTACCTAAGTAATACAAAGGCATCTGAGGCTATAAAAGTGGGTAAGAAACTGCTTGAACAGGCTTTATCTGAATACAACATTAAACTAAATAGAAGAAATAATGATCATTTGTCAGGAGTTATACAAAAACTGGGTTCAGATTCTCTAAACGAATTACTAGAAGATATTGGCCTTGGTAAAAGAGCTGGAAATATTGTAGCAACGCAAATTTCTAACCTAATAAATGAGACTGATAAAGCTACTTCATTACCAGTTGCTCTAGAAATATCTGGAACTGAAGGTCTGGCTATTAAGTATGGCCAATGTTGCAACCCCATTCCAGGAGATTCAGTAATAGGCCACTTCACATCTGGTGGCATGGTTGTTCATCAAGAGAGATGTAAAAATATTCTTTCAGTTAGGGAAGACCCCAGAGAATGCTTTCCTGTAAAGTGGGATGAAGAGTTAGATAAGGCCTTTCCAACTGAAATTAAAGTTATTGCTGAAGATTATCCTGGTTTGTTAGCTGATATAGCTTTTAGTATAAGTTCAAGTGATACAAACATTGAGTCGTTAGAACATAATGACCTAGATTCAGGACAGGTTTCATTTCATTTATTTATTCAAGTTTATAATAGAGATCATCTTGCCAAAGTCGTTAGAAAGTTAAGATCAATGAAAAGGGTAATTTCTGTAAACAGAATTCATGATCAAGAAGACAGACACGCGAAAACCTTGCATTAATACTATGAAAGAAAAAATTGAAACTTCCAATGTTCCTAAAGCTATAGGAACTTATTCACAAGCTATAAAGTCTGGAAACCTGATATTCCTTTCAGGACAGATACCTTTAGACCCTGAAACTATGAAGTTAGTAGAAGGAGATGAAAATCAGATAAGACAAGCTTTTAAAAACGTTATTGAATTATGTAAGGCTTCAGATGCAACAAGTTCAGAAATAGTTAAGGTAAATATTTCATTGTCGGATTTGTCTGTTTTTTCTAAGGTTAATGAAATTATGAAAGAATTCTTTGACGAGCCCTATCCTGCAAGGGCAGCTCTTCAGGTGGCAAAACTTCCCTTAGACTCATTGATAGAGATTGAAGCTACAATCGTTAAGGGAAATCCTGATTAAGAAATGCCCTTAAAAGAAGGTGAGACTTATCCTTTAACTAACTTAAAGGGTGTTGGCCCAAAGACATCTTCTGCTCTATCTACTATGGGAATCGAAAGCATAATTGATGGTGTATTTCATCTTCCTTCTAGATATGAAGATAGAACAACCATTACATCAATTGGAAATGCAAGAATTAATCAAGAATCTCTGATAGAGGGCGAAATAGTTAACTCATCCATTGTTTTTAGAGGAAGAAGACAACTTCTTGTAGAAATTTATGATGGGACAGGCAGGCTAACAATGAGACTTTTTCATTTTGCTTTCGCCCAACAAAAGAATTTACAGAAAGGTGATCTTATAAGGTGTTATGGCACTATACGCCAAGGACAAAGAAATAAGGAAATGATTCATCCTCAATACAAATCCTTTACAAAAGATAACTTACCGCCCATAGATGAAAACCTTACACCAATTTATCCTACTACTTCTGGAGTCCAGCAGACAAAACTCAGAAAAATTATTCTTGATAGTTTAAGATTTTGTAAAACAAATGATTTATTAATTGAGTCAATAAACGAGAAAGATAGGACCTTAATTGATTCATTATCTTTCATTCACTCGCCTCCGAGTGATACTGATTTGGATCTTTTAAGTCTGGGTAAACACCCAATACAACGATCATTAATAAGTGAGGAGCTCACAGCACATATTTTATGTTCTGGGATCTTAAAGAAAGAGTCAGAAAATAGAAAAGGCCCGGAAATTGTGCCTAAAAATGATGACGAGCTTGAGTTTCTTGATTCATTAGAATTTAAATTAACAAATTCACAAATTAAAAATTGGAAAGAAATAAAGAAGGATCTTCTAGGAAATAAGCCTATGAGGAGACTACTACAAGGAGATGTGGGTTCCGGAAAAACGATAGTAGCTGCACTATCAGCTTTATTAGCCGCCAAAAATAAACATCAAGTTGCCATTATGTGTCCTACAGAAATACTAGCTGAACAGCATTTCCAGAATTTCTCTACATGGTTTGATAGGTTTAATTTTAATGTTGAATTATTACTTGGATCTACAACTAGTAAATCAAGAGCCAATATCTTAAAAAAACTTGATAATTCTGAGATAGATATAATTATTGGAACCCACTCCTTATTCCAGAAAGACATTAAATTCAAAAATTTAGGTCTAACGATAATAGATGAGCAACACAGGTTTGGTGTGCATCAAAGATTCTCTTTATTAGATAAAGGAATAGAAGAAGACAATGAAAGCCCTCATCAGTTAATTATGACAGCAACGCCAATTCCCAGAACTTTAGCTATGACTGTATATGGATCTCTAGATACATCAGTTATAGATGAACTTCCTCCAGGAAGGAACCCTGTTTCTACCTCATCTAGACCTAATTCTGTGAGAAAAAAAATAATCAAGAGGGTAAGTGAGGTCTGCAACGAAGGACAGAGAGCCTATTGGGTTTGTACACTTATTGAAGACTCAGAAGAGCTAGAAGCTCAAGCAGCAGAAGAGCTATATGAGGATATCTCTAGGGAAATTCCAAAAATTAAAATTGGTCTTGTTCATGGAAAGCTAAATAAAAAAATAAAAGATAGCGTCATAGATTCTTTTAGAAAAGGAGATATACAGCTACTTGTATGCACGACCGTAATTGAGGTTGGAGTAGATGTTCCTGAAGCAACTTTAATGATTATAGAAAATCCAGAAAGACTAGGGTTATCTCAACTGCATCAATTAAGGGGCAGGGTTGGAAGAAAAGAGAACTCGCAATCACACTGCCTTCTTCTGCATGGTGAAAATCTAAGTGAATCTGCTAAAGAAAGAATCAAAGCAATGGAAGAGACTAATGATGGTTTTAAGATAGCGGAAAAAGATCTTGAGCTTAGAGGTTCAGGTGATATCTATGGATTGAGACAATCAGGTTTGATGAATCTAAAAATAGCGAATCCCATAAGAGATTCAGAATTGCTTGAAGAGGCTCAAGTTAGAGCAATTGAAATAGCAAAAAACAATAAAAAATTAGCCTATTCCCTTGTAGATAGGTGGATTGGGACAAAACTAGATTATTCTGATTCTTAGTTCTTTTCTAGAATAAAAAAACTTCTTATGGGCAAATTGTAACCCTCTAAGGTTTTGCCTGTTTTGATGTTTATTGCATCAGAAAAACTCTTAAAAGGCATCCATTTTGTTTTTCTCTGCTCATCTGAAGAGGTTACATGTCCTTTTGTATAGGAAGAAACTTTTAAACCATGCCGGTGAGCTATATTCTTAATTCCATTGGCATCATGTAGATACCAAACATTAGGCATATTTGCATATTTACCGTTCTTTATTTCCATTTCTGGACCTTCAAAAGATAGAATTGTTTCTAAAACTATTTTTCCTTTCGGTTTTAGGTTTGAAGATAAAAGTTTGATATGGTCAGATGGGTTTCTTTGATGGTACAAGACTCCCATACTAAAAATAATATCAAAATTAGGTTCAGGAGTGAGTTGTTCTAATCTTTTAGGAATAACTTTAACCTCTTCTTTCTTCAAGAAGTGATTAATTGATAGGAATTGAATTACATGCGTTAAATTAGGCTCTAAACATATAACTTCTCTTGCCCTTTCACCTAGCATTCTGAATGCGTAATAGCCGTTACCAGACCCTACATCTAGAACTTTTTTTCCTTCTAAAGATAGGCCCAAAGAAAGAAATCTTTCCCATTTAAGATTAGATCTCCACTCTGTATCAATATCAATTCCTCCTAAATTAAAAGGTCCTTTTCTCCATGGAATTAAATCTAACAAAAGGTCTTCCGTTACTCTCTTTTGCTCAGATGTCCAATTTAAACTTATAGAGACCTCAGTTTTAAGCTCTGAAGAAGATAATTCAACATTGGGTAATGAGGCTAATAATTTAGACCAACTTTCTATTCTTTTATCCTTCTGCCCATTGAGTGGGTCTTTTGAATAAAAATATTCAGCTCTGGACCATTCCAAATTATCTTTCATAATTTTATAGCCACGTAGGTAACAAAATTTAGATTCTTCATTACCTTTCTGATTTCTGAGAACCCAGATTCGTAAAGCAGTTCTTCGTTCTCTGCTTGAGATTGAGAAATTAACACCCCTTCCAGAGCATCTCTTTTTCTTGAAACTTCTAATTCTGAATATCCATTGGATAGCTTAAAACTATGATGGATTCTAGAAACTGATTCTTCTTCTTTATTGCTATCAAAAGAGAATTTTTCTGAGATCAGGAGAGCGCCCCCTTTTATAAGCCCCTTAAAAACTCCTTTGAGAAAATTAAGTCTTACTGACGGTTCTAAAAATTGTAATACAAAATTCAAAGATGCTACTGAAGCATTTTCTATCTCTATTTTTGTTATGTCATCCAATATAAAGCTTATATGTGAATCTTTTATCCTGCTTTTACAATAATTTATCATGGCCTCTGAATTATCAACAGCGAGTATATTTCCTTTTTTAGTTCTTACTATGTCAGAAACTTGATTAGTAACTGCGCCTATAGAACAGCCCAAATCATAGAAATTTGAATCCTTTTGAAACAGTTTAGTAGTAATTTCCTTAGTCATTTTAAGTGAAGAAATATAACCTGGAACTGATCTGTTAATCATGTCTTCGAAAACTTGTGTTACTTCTTCATTGAAAGAAAAAGGTAAATGATTAAAATCACCATTCTTATAAATATTATCAGTCTTACTCACAGAGCTAATTATGCATAAAAAAAAGGATTTTCTAATTAAAAATCCAGAGACTAATCAAGAGATTGAGAATTACTATCATTTTAGATGGAAGATGCTCAGAGAGCCTTGGAATATGTCAAAAGAATCTTCTGTTGATGAATATGAAAATAATAGCTTTCATTTGATTGTAATTAATGAAAAAAAAGAAATTGTAGGAAGCGGGAGGATACATAAAGTAACTACTGATAAATATCAAATAAGGTATATGGCTGTCAGAGAAGATTTACATAGATCTGGGATTGGCAGTGAAATAGTTCGTAAATTAGAAGAAGAGGCTAAAAGACAAGGCTCAAAAACAATCGTTTTAAATGCTAGAGAAAATGCAATAGCATTCTACAAATCTTTAGGTTTTGTTATTGGGGATCCCTATGAGTCAGATACTGGAATCCCCCATAAAACTATGAGTAAAGTTATTTAGTTATAATAGTGGAGCAATAACTAAACTAACAATGGCCATAACATTAATAAGAATATTCATAGAAGGGCCAGAAGTATCTTTAAATGGATCTCCTACTGTGTCTCCAACTACTGCAGCAGAATGAGTATCCGTTCCCTTCCCTCCTAGGTTTCCTTTTTCTATATATTTCTTAGCGTTATCCCAAGCTCCGCCTGCATTTGCCATAAAAAGTGCCATCAATACACAAGCTAATAGTCCTCCAGCAAGCATTCCACCTAGAGACTCTGCTCCTAGACCAAACCCAACTAAAGGGGGAGCTGAAACAGCTATAACTCCAGGAATTAACATTTTCTTTAAAGCTGCAGCAGTTGCTATATCTACGCATTTTGCTGTATCCGGCTCAGCATTGCCTTCTAAAAGACCAGGTATTTCTTTAAACTGTCTCCTGATTTCATTTATCATTTCAAAAGCTGCATCACCTACAGCGGTCATTGTTATTGAAGCTATTAAGAATGGGATTGCCCCCCCTATAAACATTCCTATAAGAACCATTGGGTTACTTAACAATAACTCTAAAGGCTCTTCTCTGTTAGAAGAGACTGTTGCTACAAAAGCAGCAATAATTGCTAACGCAGCTAATGCTGCCGCTCCAATTGCAAAACCTTTACCAATTGCAGCGGTTGTATTTCCTTGTTCATCTAGTTCATCAGTAATCTCTCTTGTTTCAGGTGGCATGCCAGCCATTTCTGCAATTCCACCTGCATTATCGGCAACAGGCCCGTAAGCATCTATAGCCATAGTTATCCCTACTGTAGATAACATACCAACAGCTGCAATCCCCACTCCATATAGTCCTGTAAGCTGAGTAGAGATAAAAATGATTAAAGCTAAGCAGGCTATTGGAGCCACTACAGATTGCATTCCTACTGATAACCCTGTGATCATTACTGTTGCTGGTCCAGTTTGACCTGACTCTGCAATTTTAACTATTGGCGTGGATCCAGTGTAATACTCAGTAATTAGTCCTATTGCTATCCCTCCTGCTGAACCACATAACACTGCTAACCAGATATTTGTTCCGGTCTCTTGCACCAGGAGATTAATGAGAAAATAAGCTGCTATAACAAAAATAATTGGTGCTGCTATGGTACCAATTCTCATGGCTAAAGCAGGAGAAGAGCTAGAGAATAACCTTACAATGATGATGCCTAGAACAGAGGAAATTAGCCCTATCGACGCAAGAGCTAATGGTAAAAACATCATACCTTCTCTATCTAATATTGTGAGTGTTGAAGCTATAGCTATACATGCAACCATGGAACCACAATAGGATTCAAAAATATCTGATCCCATTCCAGCAATGTCGCCTACATTATCACCTACATTATCTGCAATAACTCCAGGGTTCCTCGGATCATCTTCAGGTATACCCGCCTCTACTTTACCAACTAAGTCAGCCCCTACATCCGCGCTTTTTGTATAAATCCCACCACCAACTCTAGAAAATAGAGCAACTATAGAAGCCCCCATAGCAAATCCCTCTATTGAATGAGCATCTCCACTTAAGACATAGTAAAGAGAACCCAATCCTATTAAGCCTAGAGAAGCGACGCAAAGCCCCATAATAGAGCCGCCATAGAAAGCCACCGATAAAGCTGTTTCAGCACCTGATTCAGAAGCTGCAGTAGCAGTCCTAACATTAGCCTTTGTAGCTGAATACATACCAATCCATCCGGCAATAGATGAAGAAAGCGCACCAGCTAAAACAGCTAAAGCTGTCGCCTCACCTAAAGAGTACCAAACAAGGACAATCACAACTAAAGCAAATATAGTTAAATAAGTATATTCGGTCTTCATAAAAGTCATTGCACCGAGATGAATCTGATCTCCTATTTTTTTAACTTTCGAATCACCTTCAGGAAATTTTGTGACAACAAGGTATATGGCCAATGCAACGCAAAGACCTGCTAAACCAACTAAAATGGGTAGTAAAAGAAAACTTTCTGACATCTTTTCTCCTTAAAAACAGTGAAATTAATATTAATTGCGCGTGAGTCTACAAGAATAATAAATTAATTAAAGTCCTAAATTCTTGAATCAAATACTGCTTGGTCAAACTCCCCTTCAGATTTAGCAACTATGCAAGAAACTGCTGCATCTCCACATACATTTACTGACGTTCGTATCATATCCAAAATTCTATCAACTGCTAATATCAACCCAATAGCATCTAAAGGTAAACCTATAGATCCTAAAATTAAAGCTAATGTGACTGTTCCAGCTGAAGGTACAGCTGCCGTACCTATTGAAGTAACTATAGCAAGAAGAACAATTTGGCCATATTGAATTAGAGTCAGGTCAACTCCAACTGTGCTTGCAATGAACATGGTCGCAAGTCCTTGCATAATTGCAGTTCCATCCATATTTATTGTTGCTCCAACTGGTACTACAAATGAAGAAACATCTTTTTTAACTCCCAAGTCATCCGTAACAGTCTTTAAAGTAACGGGTATAGTTGCGGCACTTGAAGAAGTTGAGAATGCAAATAAAGCTACATTTCTCATTTTTTTATAAAAAGTTAAAGGATTAAGGTTAGCAAATAGTTTTAAAATTAAAGAATAAGTAAAGAATAGATGAAAAAAGAGTACAAAGATTAATAAAACAACATATTCAGCTAGATCTCCAAAGATATCTAACCCCTTGTCCATTACATAACTTCCCATCAAACAAAAGACGCCTATAGGAGCTAAACTCATAATTAAAAGAACTACTTTCAAGAAGACAATATTGAATCTCTCAAAATTCTTGGAAAGCCCATTAGTTAAATCATCAGTAAGATTCAAAGCTAGTCCAAATAAAATACTAATAAATACAATTCCCAACATATTATTTTCAATGAAAGCCCCAAACATATTGTTAGGAAATATCCTTAATACCGTGCCATATAAACTTGAATCACCAAGAGGTGGTGCATAAGGGGCTATTGCTCCATCAGTTCCAGAAAGATCTAATAACCAACCAAAGAAGAGGGCTAAGCTTACAGCTATTCCTGTTGTTAGTAAGTAAAGACCTATAGTTTTTGTTGCTATAGATCCTAATTTAACCATATTGGATAAAGAAGATATTCCCGAGACTAAAGAGAAAAATACCAATGGAACAACCACTAACATTAATAAATTCTTAAATATTTGACCGCCTAAATTAAATACATACTTTTCAATTCCAAGTGATAAAGATTGAGATAAAGCATTCTGTGAATAATAAAAAATAGAAGCAATGAGAATACCAAGACCCATTCCTATCAATACATTTCTTGTTAAATTCTTGGGTGCAGATAGCGTGTTCATATTTCTACCATTTCAAAATCTTCTTTTCCTACTCCACAATCTGGACAAACCCAATCTTCAGGCACATCCTCCCATTTAGTTCCTGGTTCAATCCCATCTTCTGGCCACCCTTCTTCTTCATCATATATAAGACCACAAACAATACATTCCCACTTTTTCATAAAAATCAGCTTCCTTGTTTCTTGAAAATCATTATTCTAACCTAAGTTTTAAGAAGCCAGATTAAGTTAATCAAATTAGAATAAGAAAATTTATGACAAGAAAGTTAGCAAATTACCTTCTACTAATGAGAGTTGATAAGCCGATAGGTGTATTACTATTACTTTGGCCCACTTTAACTGCTTTCTTTCTAATTACTAAAGGAAGTCCAGATATTAAATTAATCTTTATATTTATAGTTGGTACTTTCTTAATGCGATCTGCTGGATGTGTTATCAATGACTATTTTGATAAGAATTTTGATGGCAAAGTGCAAAGGACAAAGAATCGGCCTTTAGTCACAGGGGTCGTATCTTCAACCGAAGCTCTTATCATTTTCTTTATACTAATTTCTTTATCTTCTACTTTGCTTATTTGGACAAATTCACAAACATTCATTGCTGCTTTAATTGGATTACTAGTGGCCATAATCTACCCATTATCAAAAAGGTTCTTTTCTTTCCCACAGCTTTTCTTAGGTATTGCCTTCTCTTGGGGGGTAATTATGGTTTCAGCTGCTGAGAACTACCTTTTATCTATAGTCACTATTACCTGTTTCTTTGCTTGTTTCTT
>Ga0208261_1000936_pt1 | contig 10832 bp, 13 predicted proteins | sample Knorr_S7_td_DCM__FD_185595 | JGI IMG/M metagenome (GOLD analysis project Ga0208261, IMG submission 185595) | Marine microbial communities from Southern Atlantic Ocean transect - Knorr_S7_td_DCM_ad_131m_LV_B (SPAdes) (version 3) | ecosystem: Environmental > Aquatic > Marine > Oceanic | place...
ATTTGGTCAACAGATAATTTTATCATATCATAAGGATTGTCAGCTTTTTTAAATAAGAGAGGGGTTATTTCATTTACCTTCTTATCTGTACTCTGAGCAGATAGAAGAACTGCAATTAAAAGTGTATAAGGATCTTTATGATTTAGAGGAATATCTAATTTAGGATATATTGTCTCTAATTCATTTATTAAAAATTCTACTTTCTCTTTTAATTTCATTTAACTATTTTTATTAAAAATATATTATGTTAAAAATAGGAGAAAAAATACCAAATTTAGATTTAATTACACATAAGGGTGAAAAAATAAATTTGCATGACTTTAAAGGAAAAAAAATTGTCCTTTTCTTTTATCCAAGAGCTAATACACCTGGGTGTACTGCAGAAGCGTGTAACTTAAATGATAACTATTCTGATTTTATAAATAAAGGTTATGAGATAATAGGTGTGAGTCCTGATGAGGTTAAGAAGCAAAATAATTTTGCTGAAAAATTTGGCTTTAAGTATAATTTAATTGCAGATGATTCTAAAGAACTTATTAAAGCATTCGGAGTTTGGGGGAAGAAAAAGTTATATGGAAAAGAATATTTTGGTGTTATTAGGACAACATTTATAATTAATGAAGAGGGTAAAGTGGAGAGAGTAATTGAAAAGGTTAAAACCAAAGAGCACTCAAGTCAGATTCTAGAGGACTAGTTTATTTATGCCCAAACATTTTCTTTTTTGTTATCATATCTGATATTCCAGTTGGCACCTTATCTTCCCAACCCCCTTTGTTTTCTTTTATTTTTTTAAGAATATTCTTCGAATAAATTTCAAGATATTCGGGTGTAAAATCATCTATATCAACAATTTTATTATTGTATTTGAAATATTTGTAAAACTCTTTAACCTTTGTCTTTAATTTTAAAGTATCAGAGTTTATATAGCCTTTTTCATTACCGTTTTTAGCGGGGTAGAGGTATATTTTCATATTATTATTAAAGATATTTCCAAACGCTTCAAGAATACCTCCACGTAAATCATCATAATATTGATCATCAAAGATTTCAACAAAATTTATAACACCCATTGTTAAGCCTAGTTGTTTTTTAGTGTATTGCGTTAAGTATTTAACAAGCTTGTAATATTCTTTGAAATTTGAGATTAAAACATTATGGCCTAAAGAGCTTAGTAGTTTCGCTCTATCAAGAAAATCACTGTCTTCTATTTCACCAGTAGACCGTAAGTTAGAAAGTGTTATCTCAAATATTACTATAGTGTCTTCAGGGTCTACATTCTTTTCTTTAATAAATATTTCGTAAGATTTTTTAAACATCTCTTCATTAACCTTTGTAACAGGTCTAAAACTACCTCTAAGAGTTAATATATTCTTTTTATATAAGACTTGAGCAGGAAGAACATTCATTCCATCTTTGTTAAACATTACCGCATCTGTCATTCCAAGTTTAACAAGCTCAAGACTAATTAACCTATTATCTATTTCTTTAAAAAGGGGCCCATTAAAATTTATTGTATCTATTTCAATTGCATCTTTATCTATTCCATCATATAAATATCTCATCATTTTGAGTGGTTCATCATGTTTGTAAAAAGCACCGTAAATTAGGTTAACGCCCATGATCCCCAGAACTTCTTGTTGAAGCTTTGCCTCATTCTGCTTAAACCTAACATGAAGAGATATTTCAGAATACTCATCTTTAACTGATGTTTGAAACCTAATCCCCATCCATCCATGACCTTTAAATTTTTTTACGAAATCAATTGTTGCAACAGTATTTGCATAAACAAAGAAGAACCTATTGGGATATTTCTTTCTTGAAATTCTTTTCTCTAACAAATCCATTTCATGATCAAGCATTTTAGAAAGGCGGTTTTGAGTAACGTACCTTTTATCTTCTTCTTTACCATAAATTTGATCACTAAAATTTTTATCGTAAGCACTAATTGATTTTGCTACCGTTCCAGATGCACCCCCTGCTCTGTAGAAATGCCTTGCCACTTCTTGGCCTGCGCCAATCTCAGCAAAGGTTCCATAAATATTTTCGTTTAGATTAATACGTAAAGATTTCTTCGTAAGTGAAGGTTCTGGATCTAATTCTTTATCACCTGGTAGAATGACAGACATCCTTAGTTTTTTACAAAATTACAAAGATTGTTTAACTTAAAGCAATAAATTGTGATAGATTTAAGTAATGATTAAAATAACTTTTTTAGGAACTGGGACTTCTCAAGGCATACCTGTTGTGGGAAGTGATCACCCTGTTTCGTTAAGTGAGAATTCAAAAGATAAAAGACTTAGGTCTTCAGTATTAATTTCTTGGGATAATTTTAACTTACTTATAGACTGTGGTCCTGATTTCAGACAACAGATGATTAGATCTAATTGTAGTAAACTTGATTCAGTATTATTTACTCATGAACATGCTGACCACACATCAGGATTAGATGATATAAGGCCATTTTCTTACAGACAAGGTAAAATCCCAGTCTATCTTCATGAAAGAGTCTTAAATTCACTTGAAACAAGGTTTGCTTATATTTTTAATGAAAACCAAAGATATCCCGGGGCTCCAGAATTTGCAGTTAATTTGATAGATAAAGAAAATAAATTTGAAGTAGGAGGAAAGGTTATTATACCAATCGAAGTATTACATCAAAAGCTCCCTGTCTTGGGTTTTAGAATTGAAAATTTTGCCTATTTAACAGATGTTAAGACAATAGAGTCTAAAGAAATTGATAAAATTTATGATCTAGATGTATTGGTCCTAAATGCTTTAAGATTCGAGCCACATCCAACTCATTTGAATATTGATGAAGCATGTGAAATTATTGATAAGATAAAGCCAAAAAAAACATATTTAACACATATTAGTCACAATATGGGATTTCATGATGAAGTGTCAAAAAAACTTCCAGAAAACGTCTACTTGTCATATGATGGTCTCGAAATTAAAATTAGCTAAATATTTGTTCTATCTATCCATTTTATAATACTAGATAAATTCTCTTGATTAATTGTGTGACCCGATTTAAATTCTTCAAATGTTATATTATCATTATACTTGATTAGTTCTAATATTGCTTCTTTAACTAAAGAAATAGGAATAATATCATCATATAAACCATGAGAGGTATATGCTAAAATATTGTTGTATTTGTCAATCTTATTATTAAATGTATCTAGGTTTATATATGAACTAATAGGTAAAATTCTTCTAATTTTTCCAGAATAGTCTAAACCTAATTTCCAACAAATACTTCCGCCTTGACTAAATCCGAGAACAGTAATGTCAGACTTATTTAATCCATACTCTTCTGATAATTCATCGATATTCTTAATGATTATATCAGCAATATTATCTACATCATCTTTCTTCTTATAATATGATCTGTTAATTATGTCCGCTTGATCTACGTCAAACCAAGTGAATCCGCCAAATGGTAGTAAAATAGGTGCCTCTAAAGAAATAACTGTATGGTCTTTTGGTAAGAATCCTTCTAATGAGAACAGATCTTCTTTATTGCTTCCATATCCATGAAGTAAAAATATACTAGGACTATCTTTTTTAGATTCTGAATGTCTAATCAGATAATTTAAACCCATAGTTTACTTTCATATAAATTGTTGTTGTTTATAACTCCATAAACCTTTCCATTCATTTTTTGGCCTATAAAAGCACAATTTTTTGAAGTTGATAGTATATGCTCTTCTTTAAAAGTATATGTAAAGTCAGGGTCAAATAATGTCATTTCAGCTTTTGAGCCTACTTGTATTTTATTCTGAGTAATAGATAAGTTATTTTTGCCTCTAGTTAGAATGTCGATGGTTTTATTTAATGGAAATATATTTGATAATCCTCCAAACATACATTCTAGTCCAATACTTCCAGAAAGGGCATTATCAAACTCTACTTTTTTGTTATCAATGTCAATAGGCTCATGCATACTTGTAACATAGTTTATTGTGCCATCGAGAAGAGCTTCCTTTAATTGTTTTGAATCTTCTTTAGATCTGAGAGGAGGAGATAATTTTAAGTTAGTATTGTAATCTAATAAGTCATTTTCATTTAAAATTAGATGAGCTAGACTAACACTAGAGGTTACATTCAATCCTTTTTTCTTGGCATCCATGATCATATTTATACTTTTCTCTGTAGAGATATAAGGGATATGTAAATTACCGCCTGTATACTCGAGGATTTCAAGATCTCTAAAAATTTGAATAGACTCAGAAACATCGGGTATACCTTTAAGTCCTAATGATGTACTGATTATTCCCTCATTCATTACACCATTAGAGGATAAACTATCATCATTAGGATATGAAATAACTATTCCTCCAAAACTTTTAGAATATTCTAGAGCAATTTTTAAAAGACTTGAATCCTTAATTGATTTTTTGTGATCTCCATAGGCAATAGCTCCAGCTAATTTCATATCATATAGTGAGGCCAACTCCTTACCTCCAGCATTTAATGTTAAATTCCCAATTGGGTAAAGCGTTGTTGTATGATTTTTTGATTTTTTAATAATATGAGAAACTGAGGAATGAGAATCATTTAAAGGGTTTGTATCTGGATTTAGCAGCAAACAGGTAAAGCCACTTGAGGAAGCTGTGTTTAGACCATTTTCAATGTTTTCTCTTTCTTCATAACCTGGCTCACCAAAGGAAACAGATGTGTCTAGCCAACCTTCAGATATATGAAGATTTTTATATTTAATTATCTTGTCTGCCTTAGATTCAATTTTATCAGAAATATCAGTAATAAAACCATTTTCAATTAATATATCTTTTGTTTTGAAATTTAGGTCACTTGTCTTATCAACAAGTGTTGCTGATTTTATAAGAAGTTTCATACTTTCTAGGGAAATTCCCAGACAAAATTAATAAACTAATTTATATAAGAAAGAAACACTGCACTAAAACTTTTCATTAACACCAAGCCCGAATAATGCAAAATCATATTTTACTGGATCTTCTATGTCCATCTCTCTTAGCTTTTTATCTAATTCATTTACAGCTAAATAATCATTTTGAGCTCTTTTTAATAAACCAAGTTTTCTTGCTATGTTACCTGTATGAATGTCTAATGGACACGATAGTTGTGAAGGAGAAATAGATTTCCATAATCCAAAATCTACACCCTTCTTATTTGATCTTACCATCCACCTTAAAAACATATTAAATCTTTTTGCAGCCGAACCATTTAATGGATCAGGGAGATGTTTTTTTGTTCTTTTCTTGTGGTTTAACTGAAAAAAGATTTTTTTAAAATTGGATATTCTCTCTTGAAGATTTTCACCATTACTAGGATTTGACATTATTCCTTCTATCCCATTATAATTAGTATAAATATTCTTAAGTGACTTAATAAAATAAACTAAGTCTTCGGAGTTAAATGTTCTATGAATAGATCCATTTATTTTTTTTAAGTCATTGTGTGAATGATTTAATATAAAGTCAGAAGGGGAGTGATCTAGTAAATCTATTATTTTATATCCACTATTAATAATTGATTTCCTATTCCCCCAAGAAATTACTGATATAAGAAACCCTGATATTTCAGTATCTAATTTACTATCAAATTGATGGGGAATTACAATAGGGTCGTTTTGAATAAATTGTTTTTGTTCGTAAAAGTCTGCTTTTTCATCCAAAAATTCTTTTAATTCTTGAGATGTCATTTAGCGTTTTTTCCTAATGAGATTTTACCATCATTAATTATAAAGTGTTTATCCGCTCCCTTAGCTAAAGATTGATCATGAGTGACTATTATAAAGGTTCCTCCAAAACGCTTTCTATAATTCCAAAAAATATTATAAATAGTCTCGGTGTTTTTAGAGTCTAAGTTCCCGCTTGGTTCATCTGCAAGAATAATTTCAGGGTTATTAATCAGTGATCTTGCAATAGATACTCTTTGTTTCTCACCTCCTGATAAAGTTGCTGGTTTCATTTTAACCTTGTCTTCAAGGCCCAATATCTCAAATAAACTCATAGCTCTATCCTCTATTTCACTGATATTTTTACTGTTATCTATCCATCCTGGAAGGCAAACATTTTCTAAACATGTGAATTCTGGAAGCAATTCATGAAATTGAAATACAAATCCAATATTTTTATTTCTAAATTTTGAAAGTTCTCTATCGTCTAATGTAAAAATATCTGTGTTACATATTTTAAGAGAAGATTTATCTTTAAAGTCTGGGCTTTCAATTGTTCCAAGTATATTAAGCAGGGTAGTCTTTCCAGCACCTGAAGAGCCGGTAATCACAATAATTTCCCCTTGATTAATTGATAGGTCAACAGAATCTAGAACTTTTGACCTATCAAAACTCTTAGAAATATTTTTCGCTGATAATATCTTTTGCATAATTTTACAATATTAATATTTTTTGATTTAAAATCTAAGATGATAAGGACTATATATTTTGGAGGTGGTTGTTTCTGGTGTGTAGAATCAATATATCTTAAAATAAATGGAGTTGTTGATGTAAAGCCTGGATATATGGGAGGATCAACTATTAATCCTACTTATGAAGAGGTTTGCGAAGGAAGCACTGACCATGTTGAGGTTGCTAAAGTTATGTTTGATGAAACTATAACATTAAGCGATTTATTAAAAGTTTTTTTTTCAATTCATGATCCGACAACACTTAATAGACAGGGTGCTGATGTTGGCACTCAATATAGATCAGCAATTTTTTGTGAAATTTCAGATAGAGCTAAGATAATTGACTTTATAAAAAACATTGAAAAATCTGATATATTTAAAGATAACATAGTGACTGAAGTCAATGAAGTTGTCGAATTTTACGAAGCTGAAGAATACCATCATAACTACTTTAAAAATAATCCGAACAACAGTTATTGTCAAATCGTTGTATCTCCAAAAATTGAAAAATTCAATAAGGAATTCCCTTCTTTAATCTCGAAATAAAAAACCAAAACCAAACAGTTTCATAAATTTCTTGACGAACTTAAAGAAGAAGTTAAATTGAAAAAAAATAAATCCAAAAAAAAGTAAAAGGACTTGGTAAATTGGCATTATAATAATTAATTGAAGAATAAATTTTAAAAATCCATTTATATTAAGATCACCAAAAAGATATTCGATTGTAGGCCCAGATATAGCGGCACTTACCGAACCTGTTATCCCAAATACAATAAAGATTATTACTAATTGAAAGTTAGAAGTAATTCCCCATTTTTCCTTTAATTTTTTCATTTTAATAGTTTAATAATTTTATCAGCTAACTCAATACCAATTCTATCTTGTGCTTCAAGTGTAGCTGCACCTATATGAGGTGATAATGAAATCTTAGAATTCATTAGTATTTTAATTTTAGGTTTAGGCTCATCTTCAAAGGTATCTATTGCTGCAAATGCCAATTTGTTAGAGTCTAAAGCTTTTAATAATTCTTCTTCATTAATTACACCTCCTCTAGCAAGATTAACAATTCCTGAGCCATCTTTCATTAGACTTATTTCTTTTTTATCAATTAAATATTTATCTGAGGCAGGTACATGTAGAGTCACAAAATCAGAATTTTTTAATAAAACATCAATTTTTGTTGAATTTAGTTTGAAATTCAATTTTTGATTATCGAAGTATTTGATCTCTATTTCCTGCTCACTAATAAACTTATCAGAGAATAATACTTTCATTCCTACCCCAATTGCAATTTTAGCAACTTCTTGTCCAATTCTTCCAAATCCAATTATTCCAAGGGTTTTACCATGAAGCTCACGTCCAGCAGCACTAGATTTTTTTAAATCTTTAAAATGTGTATCTCCTTCTAACGGCATATCTCTATTAGAATTATGGATAAACCTAACACAGCCAAATAAATGAGAAAAAACTAATTCTGCAACAGATTTAGAGGATGCGGCAGGAGTGTTAATTACTTCTATATTTTTTGATTTAGCATAGTCTACATCAATATTATCCATTCCAACACCTCCTCTTCCAATAATCTTTAATCCTTTGCATTCATCAATAATATCTTTTCTAACTTGTGTAGCACTTCTTACTAATAATACTGTAATATTATTATCATTTATAAACTTAGGTAATTGTTCCTGTGCTACTTTAGTTAATTCAACGTCAAATCCATTCTTTTCAAGAAGTTCTACTCCTGATCTAGATATTCCGTCATTTGCTAATACTTTCATGTATTTTAAATTAAAGATTCTAGTTTTTTCATACAGTCTATAAGTGCCTCAACACTATCTATTTTAAGTGCATTATATAAAGAAGCTCTGTAACCACCTACTGATCTGTGACCATTAACACCAATAATTCCTTTCTCTTTACATAGTTTTTCAAATATCTCAGAGTTATTCTCATCATTTAGATTAAACGTAACATTCATATAACTTCGATCTTCTGTTTCTGCAAATCCATCAAAACATGGGTTGTTGTCAATCTCCTCATATAAAAGCTCTGCTTTAGCTTTATTTTCTAATTCGATATTTTTTAATCCTTTGGATTTGATCTCTCTTAAATTAATTAAGCATGCATATATTGAAAAAACAGGAGGCGTATTAAAAGAACTTTCTTTTTCTATGTGAACTTTATAGTTAAGCATAGAAGGCACCTCTCTATTTATTTTTTCAATCATTTGATTCTTGATTACCACTATCGTAGCTCCAGCAGGTCCAATATTTTTTTGTGCACCTGCATAAAATAAATCAAAAGCAGAATAATTAATTTCTCTTGAAAATATATCTGAGCTCATATCCGCAACTAATGTCTTATCAAATTTTGAGAATGAACTTATTTGGGTTCCATATATAGTATTGTTAGTTGTAATATGTATATAATCTAGATTAGTAGGAATTATATAATCTTTAGGAATATAATTGTAATTTTTGTCTTTCGATGATGCTAATTCGGTAACATTTCCAAAATGTTTAGCCTCTTTTATAGCCTTATCAGACCAGCTGCCCGTATTAAGGTATCCTGCTTGATTATATAGAAAATTATAAGCAACCATTAAAAACTGAGTGCTTGCTCCACCTTGAAGGAAAAGACAAGAATACTCGTTTGAATCAAGATTACTAATATTAAGAACCAATTCCTGAGCTTCACTCAAAATACTTTTGAAATCATTACTTCTATGGGAGATTTCAAGAATTGACAATCCAGATCCATCAAGATTAACTATTGATTCAGATGTTTTTTTAAAAATTTCCTTTGGTAATACTGATGGTCCAGCATTAAAGTTGTGAATTTTTTTGCTCATAATTCATGCAAATATCTAAACTTAGAATCAATTTTCAGAGTACTAATTTCTATTTTATGTAAAAATTGTTAACAAAGATTAAATATTTGATATTACTTTTGCAGTTAAAATATATAAAGTGGCTATTATAATAACAGACGAATGTATTAATTGTGGAGCATGTGAACCAGAATGTCCAAATACAGCAATTTATGAGGGATTAGAGAAATGGACTTATAAACAAGGTACTAGCTTGTCTGGAAATGTTGTTTTGCCAAATGGCAATAAAGTAGATTCAGAAATTGATAATGAACCTATTTCTGATGAAGTTTTTTTTATAGTGCCTGATAAATGCACAGAATGCAAAGGTTTTCATGACGAGCCCCAATGTGCTGCTGTATGTCCAGTTGATTGCTGTGTACCAGATGATAATAATGTAGAGTCAGATGATGAGCTTCTGGCTAAACAAAAATTTATGCACGATTAAATAGATGAAAGCAGGAATAGTAGGACTCCCTAATGTTGGAAAATCAACATTGTTTAATTGTTTATCTGATAGCAAAGCTCAAAGTGAAAATTTCCCCTTTTGTACTATTGATCCAAATATTAGTATAATAAATGTTCCTGATTTAAGACTTGATCATTTAAAGGAAATAGTTGATCCTGAAAAATTAATTCCAACTACAGTTAAAATAGTTGATATTGCAGGTTTAGTAAAAGGAGCTAGTAAAGGTGAGGGCTTAGGAAACAAATTTCTCTCAAATATAAGAGAAACAGATGCTATACTTCATGTTTTAAGATGTTTTGATGACCCAAACATTGTTCATGTTGACGGAAGGGTTGATCCAGTTAATGATAAAGAAATAGTCCAATATGAACTACAGTTAAAAGATTTAGAGATAGTTAACAAACGTTTAGAGAAATTAAAAAAAACATTAAGGTCTGGAAATGATGATTCAAAAAAGGAGATATTAATTTTAGAAAAAATTAAAAATAATTTAGAAAACTCTATTATAAATAAAGATGATTTTAATGAGGACGACTACTTGACTTTTATAAAGCCTTTAGAGTTAATTACATTTAAGCCCGTGCTATATGTTTGTAATGTTAGTGAGAATGACTTATTAGATGATAATGAATATGTTACAAAAGTTAAAGAATTTGCCTCTAAAGAAAATGCTGAGGTAATTTTGATATCTGCAAAAATAGAATCAGAAATAAATGAATTAGATTCTCTTGAAGAAAAGAAAATATTTTTAGAAGATATAGGTATGCAAGAACCGGGTTCTAGTAAATTAATTAGATCTACTTATAAACTTCTTAACCTTCATACATTTTTTACAGCAGGCAAAAAGGAAGTCAGAGCATGGACTGTTGGAATTGGTCAAAATGCATATGATGCAGCTGGTCAAATTCACTCTGATTTTCAGAAAGGATTTATTTGTTCAGAAGTTATATCTTATAACGACTATATCAATAATGGATCAGAGATAAAGTCAAAGGAGGCTGGTAAAATGAGGTTAGAAGGGAAGGATTATATAGTAGAAGATGGAGATATTATGCACTTTAGATTTAACATTTAGTATATTTATAAAATAATGCCAGA
>Ga0208261_1000938_pt1 | contig 10820 bp, 11 predicted proteins | sample Knorr_S7_td_DCM__FD_185595 | JGI IMG/M metagenome (GOLD analysis project Ga0208261, IMG submission 185595) | Marine microbial communities from Southern Atlantic Ocean transect - Knorr_S7_td_DCM_ad_131m_LV_B (SPAdes) (version 3) | ecosystem: Environmental > Aquatic > Marine > Oceanic | place...
GGAGCATTCTTAAGGGGTCATCAGAAAATGATTCTTCTGGCGTTAAAGGAGTCCGCAGCAATCCTTCCAAAAGGTCACTTTCCCCATTAAATGGGTCGATCAAAGTGCCTTCAGGAAGCGAAATAGCCATAGCATTAATTGTGAAGTCTCGGCGAGATAAATCTTCCTCAATGTTGGTGGAATATGTAACTTCCGGTTTGCGAGAGTCGGGATCGTAACTTTCCGCCCGATGCGTCGTTATTTCATAGATTCGGTCGTTGTAATGAATGCCTATCGTGCCGAACTTTTCGCCCGGAAGCCAGAGGTTCGTTGCGATAGGGGCAACAATTTGTTTAATTTCTTCAGGTAGCGCATCAGTCGTGAGATCAAGGTCTACTTCTGAGGTGATTTCACTTTTAAGAAAGAGATCGCGGACAATTCCACCAACTAAATAAAGTGATTTATTCGCTATAAGGAATTGGTTTGTGAGTTCTTCAGTTTCTTGAATGAGCTTAGGTAAATTATCCATAGTTACGAGTTTCTAGCGTGAAATTTAGCGATGGATTCAACAGCTTCTTTTCCAGGGCCATTCTGAGTGGGTTTTTCAGGATGGAGAGGGTCTCCCGCAAGTGTTCGAAGCACTGCTGCCGTTGATAGTCGTAAGGCTTCAAGGTCATATCCTCCTTCAAGAAATACTAAGCGCCTGCCTGGAGGAACAGCTTTTATTATTTGGGAAGTGAGGTCAGCGTAGTCTCCGGAGGTCAAACCAAGGCTTGCAACTGGGTCATTTCGATGTGAATCGAACCCTGCAGAAATGATCAGCCATGAAGGGTCGAAAAGAGCTATCTTTGGTTGAATAATTTGCTCCCACGCTTTCCGATAGTGATCACCTGTAGTACGAGAAGGAAACGGAAAGTTCATTGTGGTTCCTAATCCTTGTCCAACTCCAGCCTCTTCTACTTTCCCTGTACCGGGATATAAGGGCCACTCGTGAAAAGAAATAAAGAAAACATTTGGTTCCTCATAAAAAATCTCCTGCGTGCCGTTCCCATGGTGGGCGTCATAATCTACTATCAAAACTCTTTGGCCGGCATCTACCAGATATTTGGCAGCAATCGCAACATTATTGAGGAAACAAAACCCCATCGATTGGTTTGAGGTTGCGTGATGCCCTGGGGGACGTACTGCACAAAATGATGCATCGTAGGAACCTTCAGTCAATTCACGGACTGCTTGTATGCCTGCCCCTGCAGATATTTGAGCTGCCTCCCAAGAATGTTCACTCATTTTGGTATCTGGATCTATCCGGCCCCCTCCTTGAGCATCAACTCGTTCAAGCTCTTCAATAAAACCGGCATCATGGACTTGCAAAATCTCTTTCCGTTCGATTCGTTCTGCTTCTACGTGAACAAGCGAGCTTCCTAGGTCACTCAAAACTGCGCCTTCATGAACAGCAGATAGACGCTCAGGTCGTTCAGGGTGCTGCTTCCCTGGACGATGACCAAAACATAGATCATTCGTTAAAAAAAGAATAGGCACATCAAAACAGTACTGCTCTAACGCTCCCCTAGCGACCAACCGCACATAATGCAGGAAATAGACAATTCTCATGGGATCAGAAAAATATTCTAAAAGCGATAAAACTATCGACTAGAATATATCTTCTCTCTTTAAAACCCCTGCTCAGAGGCGTTTCTGTAGAAAAAAACTGTTAATTATGGGAAGTTCTGTACTTAGCTACTACCCTCATGCTTTGCCTAATGCTTTGAGATCCTAGGGGATATTATGACTGTTCGAATAGTAACCGATAGTGCTTGCGATATTTCATTAGACGAAGCTGCGCAGCTAAATATTAAGATCGTTCCTTTGTCTATTCGGTTCGGGGAAGAAGAATTTACCGATCTAGCAGATATTTCTGTAACTGAGTTTTATCAAAAGATGGAGGCCAGTGATCTTCTTCCTGCGACGGCCGCTCCATCGCCAGGTGCTTTTGAAAGTGCTTTCCGCAAATGTCACGAAGAAGGTGCGACAGGGGTAGTTTGTATAAATCTTTCAATAGCACTCTCAGCAACTGGACAAGCTGCTCAACTAGCTGCAGATGGTGTCAATGAACTTGTAGATGTGACCTGTGTTGATTCGATGTCAATTACTGGAGGATTAGGAACAATTATTCGAAAAGCAGCAGAAGCTGCTAATGCCGGAGCTTCAATGGAAGAAATAGTGTCTCTGGTAGAGGATCTCCGTTCTAGAACTCGTATTATCGCTACACTCGATACGTTAGAAAATTTAAAAAAGGGTGGGCGTATCGGTGGTGCCGCAGCGATGTTGGGCACTATGGTTCAAATTAAACCTTGCCTTGATTTAAGTTCCGGTGAAGTAGTAGAGGCTGGAAGACAGAGAACACGAAAGAAAGCTTGCCAATGGTTACGCGATGAGCTCTCTCGTGCTGGTGAAGTTGAGTCGGTCTCGATTATTCATGGGAATGCGCCAGACGTTGAAGAGTTTCATGCTTCCTTGGCTGACATTGTTCCAATTGACGAGATTCAAGTTACTCAACTCGGTGCAGTAATAGGAACACACGGAGGTCCAAGAGTTCTTGGTCTGACCTTTCTCGTCAAATAATTTAAGATAGACCGAAGGACAATTTGCCTTTGGGAAATCTATGCCTGACAATCCACTCCACCCTGATACACCAATTTTAACTGGAAGAAAATTATCCGGTCGTTATGTATTAAAAACACCCATTTTTATAGGTAAGACAATTCAGGTATGGGAAGCTGATGACCTCGTTCTATCCAGAAAAGTTGCTATCAAACTGACACACCCATATCTGATCTATCAATCAGCTTTCATACGCGAGTTCAGAACAAGAGCACGAACAACTGCTCAATTAAATCATCCTTCTATTGTGACGATTTATGACACAACTGGCGATGAAGAAATGGAAGCAATCGTTATGGAGTTAATCGAGGGGATGACATTGCGGTCATATCTCGATGAGATAGGCACTATGTCTTCAGCGAAGGCACTTAACGTCCTCACACAAGTGGTAGATGCGCTACAACATGCCCACCAACAAGGAATCATTCATGGTGATCTAAACCCAGAGAATATTTTTCTATGTCCGGAACAGAAAGTGAAAGTTTCGGGATTTGGATTGTCTGCTGCCGAAAACATACTTCGAGAAACAAGTACCGACTTTCGGGAGAATCAGAGCAATTATCTTTCTCCTGAGCAACTCATTGGTGAGAATCCGAATGAGCAAAGCGATATATATGCGCTTGGTCTTATCATCTTAGAATTGGTTACTGGAATCGGTCCCGAAAAGATAAATCAGAGTTCTCTAAATTCGTTGGAAGATACGCTCGAACAATCGCAAATAGAAATACCGAGCGTATTCCTTGAGGCTTTACGAAAAGCGATTTCTGCTGAGCAAAAAAGCAGATTTACAACTCCAGTAGCTTTTCGTTCGGCGATGAACCCCGAAACACCTCAAGACAATGGTAAAAATAAGAGCATGGACTTTAATCCAAAAACAAGGCAAAGGGACTTTAACCAAGCTGTTACAGCGTTATTAACAATAGGAATTGTCTTTACCTTTATTTTTGGAATTATTTATGCAGCGGGTCTAGATGATGACTTATTCGGAAATAGTTCTTCCGAAACGACTGACTCATCAGAAAATAATGAAGAGGTTGCTTCCGGCGGGGAAGAAAACTCCGGAAATGTTATAAGTGAAGAAACAAGCAACAACGAAGAAGGTGCAGCGGAAGAAGTTCCGAATCCAACAGCACGGGAGGTTGCACCCTCCCCTATCTTTGAAGAAACACCAATTGTCGCGGCAGAGGACTTCGACCCGCTAGGTGATGGAGTTGAGCATCCTGAATTGCTTGCAAATTTATTTGATAATGACTCATCAACTGCGTGGAAAACTGAAACATACGGGCACAGATCTCTCGGATTCCTCAAGCCAGGTGTTGGAGTAGTTGTTCAACTAGAAAAATCAATATCTCTTCGAAGCGTTGAAATTGAAACCGCCGCTATTGGGTGGTCTGGGGAAATTTATGTTTCTAATACTATTGGCGCTTCTCTTGAAGCATGGGGTAGTCCTGTAGCTCTTATTGAAGCAAGTTCAGGTACAGCTGATGTTGATTTAACCGGAAATAATGGACAAATGGTTCTTCTATGGATAACTGATCTAGGAGATGCTCCACCTTCTTTAAAGATCGAGATTACAGAAATCCGAATTAGCTGAGCGTTGCACCTTCCTCTCTTTGCTGAAAGCTGTACAGTTTTACTATCGAAAAGTCTGAAGAGTTACGATTAGTCCATCTAGCACAGTCGGGAGACCATGCTGCTCTTGAGTCTCTACTTCGTGAAAACTATGGAAAAATTTATTCAATTTGTCGAAAATTAGCTGGAAATGACGCTGATGCCGATGATGCGACTCAAGAAGCATTACTTTCCATCGTTCGAAAAATATCTTCTTTCAAAGGTGAATCTAGGTTTTCTACATGGGCATACAGGATTGCAACAAATGCTTGTCTAGATGAGATCCGAAAACGGAATCGCCGACCTCAATTGGAATTCTCAGAGAACAATGAATCAAGACTCGCAACCGGGAGAACTACCCAACCTATGGAAGATCAAATTTCTGACCGTTTACTGATCGAGAACGCACTAAACGCTCTTCCAGATGAATTTAAAATTCCATTAATTTTAAGAGACCAAACAGGCATGAACTATCAAGAAATAAGTTTCGTTCTTTCCCTTCCCGAGGGGACCGTAAAATCCCGAATAGCGAGAGCAAGAGAAAGATTAAAAGTTGAACTTTCTGGGAACCAGAGAGTAGACCAAAACGTCAAAGGTTTGGAGCATGAATAATAAATCGGATTCTTTTGAACATTCTGAAATAATAAGCGCTTACCTCGATGGTGAAGTGACCGAGGAAGAACGCGCATTCATTGAAGAAAATCCTGACTTACTAAAAGAGGTCGAAAAGCTAAAAGAAATACAGGAAGTCACTTCCTCTCCAATCCCTATAGATCCTCTCCTTCAGGAGAAACATCTAGCCAAGGCGCTTTCCTCCTTACCAAAAGGTGGAAAGGTTATCCCATTGAGACAACAGAAAATGGTCCAACGTGGAACACTCTTAGCTGTAGCTGCTGCAGCTGTTGCATTCATTTTGGTTCCAGTTATAAATTCGCAAAACAATGAATCCAGTAGTGAAAGTGATTTAGCAACAGGTTTTATAGAAAATTCAACTTCTGCAACCAAATCATCACAAAGTGCCGAGACTCAAGAATCAGAAGATGCGCCTGTCGTTCCTGAGTCAGTCCAAGAAGACGGAACAGCTACCGAAGCCTCTCGAAATTCCCAGGCTTCTCAAAATAATGAGCCCGAATCTGAGGCAGCTACTGATTCAAGTGCCCCTACTGCTGCAGCTGAAGCTCCTGAGGACGAAGCAGTAGGAGAAATGGAAGAAGAAGCGATGGAAGTAGCTCAAGAAGAAAATGAAGTAGAAGCCCAACAACTAGCGTCCTCAGAGGAAACAGCAGGAGAACTGAGTTCTAGAGTTTTTGTTCAAGAAGCTGAAACTATCAATTCGCTCTTTGAGACCGCTAACAACATTTGGGAAACGAATAACGATATTTTTTCTAGCCCCTTAACACTAAATCAGATTGAAAATTTCTTTAGTGAAAACACTGATTTTCTTACATGCTGGACTGATGAATCTTTCTTTGACGCTAGTCTTCGCACTCCCTTATTCCTTCAACAGTTAATGATTAACGGGAGTCCTTCAGTAGTTCTAATTTCTGAAAATCTCCAATCAGCATTAAATCCTGTTCTTTCGGTTTACCAAGTAGATTCCTCATGCTTTCTTTTCTTTGAAGGCCCTATCTCTGGTGAAATACCTTCTGAATAACGGGGTTGTTTGTATAAAGAGTCGCTGTTTGACTCGTCTCGCGCTAGCCTCCCGAGCATGACTGAAATACCGTCCTTCGGCAAGAAATCGCAAAATCAGGCCTCTGCTGGATTAGACGACGATTGGCCTAAGCAAGTTACAGAGCAGATTGTTTCAAAAGTTGACGATATTCGGGATAAAACTTCAGGGCCGGCAATTAAAATCAGTCGCTCGGTTGTCTATGGATTAACAGCTTGCTCCCTTCTACTTTTAAGTATTCCTTTTTTTATAATTGGGACTAATCGTGGACTTATTGAAATTTTCGATGCCTGGATTGTTTCAGATAGAAGCTCTGCCGTATGGATTGTGTATCTAATCACCGGTGTTCTATGGTTAGGCATTGGGTTGCTTTTTTGGCGTAAACGCCCCAAAAGGGCTGCTCAACCCAAAAAAAGGAAATAAGAATAATGGAGAGAGATGCCTGAACACCGACAAGTGATTATTATCGGATCTGGTCCAGCAGGATTGACAGCGGCGATTTATAGCGCAAGAGCAAACCTCTCTCCCCTAGTTATCGAGGGAGAACCCTCCTCTACCAGCGATCAACCAGGTGGACAATTGATGTTGACGACCGACGTAGAGAATTACCCTGGCTTTCCAGAGGGAATTATGGGTCCGGATTTGATGCAAAATTTTCGCTCTCAGGCAGAACGATTCGGCGCTACTTTTCTTACTGAAAAGGTGACACGAGTTGATTTTTCACATTCTCCTTTTCGAATGTGGATTGGTGATCCAAATGTTGAAGAAGCTTCTTATTCTGCTGATGCAGTTATCGTATCTACTGGGGCGCGCTCAGTCATGCTAGATCTTCCCAATGAGTTTGAATTAGTCGGACATGGTGTATCAACTTGCGCTACTTGTGACGGATTCTTTTTCCGCGATCAAGAGATAGCCGTAGTAGGCGGTGGTGATTCGGCAATGGAAGAGGCTACCTTCCTGTCACGCTTTGCTAGCAAGGTAACAATTATTCATCGAAGAGAAGAACTTAGAGCTTCAAAAATCATGCAAGAACGAGCATTTTCTAATCCAAAAATTGATTTCTTATGGAATCACGAAGTGATCGGCTATGTCGGCGAGTCGAAACTTGAAGGAATCACAGTCCGTGATGTTAACTCCGGTAATGAAAAGAATATAGATCTTTCAGGTTTGTTTATAGCTATAGGACATAAGCCCAATACAGACATCTTTATCAATCAACTCGATTTGTTAGATAACGGCTATGTGGCAACTAAGCCCGACTCTTCTTTAACAAATATTTCAGGAGTCTTCGCATGTGGTGATGTTCAAGATTTTACCTATCGCCAAGCAATCACTGCTGCGGGGTCTGGTTGTATGGCTGCGATAGATGCTGAACGATGGTTAGAAGAGCAAGGTGACTGAAAAACTTGTCTTCTAGTTTTCAACCGTTCAACCTTCAAACTATTTTGGAGGCTACCGTGGACGAAGCGAGAGAAATACCTTGGACAATTTAGGCTAGGAGAATTTGTATGTCTGGAACTATTACCACACTTTCAAGTGGAACTTTTGATGAAGTTATTGGAGAAAGCGAGAATCCAGTCCTTGTGGACTTTTGGGCTGAATGGTGTGGACCGTGCAAAATGATTGCTCCTATCCTTGAAGAAATAGCTGCTGAACAGGGAGAAAAGATTCATATTGCAAAGCTTAATGTTGATGAAGCAAATGAAATTGCAATTCGTTTTGAAGTTATGAGCATTCCGACCTTAATAGTTTTTGACAATGGGGTTCCAACAAAACGTATTGTGGGAGCCAAAGGGAAAGCAGCACTTCTCGAAGATCTTGACGAGTATCTTTAGAGTTCCTTAAGAACTCCATTTTCCTTCCTGTCATTCTTCGTGGTATACCAGAAAAATGAACAGTTTTCCTAGCGAACAATTACCGCTTGGGCTCGGCCATATTGGGAAAGTTATAGAAGATCTTCACCGTCTTCTAGAAGGAGCAAATTTTCCTACTCCTGCTGACAAATCTCTTTTCACACAAGAGACTGCTGATTCTCTTCGCTCTTTCCAAGAAAGCCGACATCTGGAGACTACTGGAGTTTGCGATATTAATACTTGGTACGCACTAGTTGAAGCAGGATATAGACTTGGCGACCGACTTCTTTATCTGCAAAGTCCAATGCTTCGTGGAGACGATGTTGCAGAACTCCAAAAAAGATTAGGAACTATTGGATTCGATTCAGGTCAAGTCGATGGCATCTTGGGAGAGAACACAGAGCGGGCTGTTCGTGATTTCCAAAGAAACGCTGGATTACCAGTTGATGCGATTTTCGGGCCAGATAGCCTTCATATGCTGAACCGTCTCGGGGATGTAGGTCCGGGACAACCTGTAGCAGCAGTTCGAGAACATGAATCTCTCTTAACAAGAAATCCAAATCTTGACAATAAGCAGGTAATTCTTGGAGAAGGTGGAGGATTAGGTTCTATCATTAATGAATTCTCAAGAGAATTAACTGCTAGAAATTTACGTGTGGAGGTAATATCTCACTATGACGAACGTCAGCATGCTCAATTAAGTAATTCTCTCGATGCTGATTTGTATTTTGGAATCACCAGTTCTTCTCAAGATTTAAGGTCTATCTCATACTTCTCAAATCAACGTTACACCTCTCCTGGAGGTGTTTCTCTTGCTAATACTCTTCATGAACGATTTCTTCCTATTCTTGGCGAAGCACTTGAGATAGTAGGAAGGGCAAATCAAGTTTTGCGAGAAACACGAATGCCAGCAATCGTTCTTACTGTTGGTCCGACTAGCGATCTGATTGCTTGTGGACCGGATTTAGCTGCGACGGCTGCTGATGCTATTGTTTCATGGCTGACCGAACCCTATGTAGACGAGAAAAACTCCAAATAATCTATGTGGATGAGTTTTTTTCCTCATTTAACTGTTAATAATTACATAATCCCTGTTCAGGGAGCATTTTTCGCTATCTAGTCACAGGGTTGTCCCCAAGTTGGGGATAAAAAACTCTGAACAACTCCAAACCCTAAACCCTAACTTGATAGTTTAGGGTTTAAGTATGGAAAAACCCTTTAAGTATATAGGGTCTACTCTTCTTTAATAACTGAGAAAATTCTGCCTAAATCATCCATATCAGCAAATTCGACGGATATTCTACCCCGCTTCCCGGAGGTAGAAACCGTTACTGTCGTATCGAGATAGTCGGACAGTTGTTGTTCCACTTCTAAGACAGCAGCTGATTTTGTTTTCTTTGCCTGCTTGCCCTTCTGAATCGACAAACCTTCGCGAACAATTTTTTCTACGTCGCGAACTGAAAGAGCTTCTTTTACTATCCGTTGAGCTAGTTGGTCTTGGTCTTGGCGGGACGTTAAAGCTAATAGCGCTCTTGCATGGCCAGCTGAAATATCACCAGATAGAAGATAATTCTGTACGGACGATGGGAGATGTAACAATCTTAGAGAGTTCGCTATCGAAGAACGGCTCTTTCCAACCCGTTGGCCTACTGCTTCTTGGCTTAAGCCGAAATCATCAATAAGTTGTTGAAAAGCTGCAGCCTCTTCTAACGGGCCTAAATCCTGTCGATGTAAGTTTTCAACCAGAGCATGCTCAAGCGAAGTCAAGTCCTCTACATCTCGAATAATTGCAGGGATATTCTTTAAACCCGCTCTTTTTGCTGCCCTCCAGCGTCTTTCACCAGCAATGAGTTCATAACTTTCAGAATCTCGAGTTCGCACAAGAATTGGCTGTAATACTCCTACTTCACGAATAGATGCAGTTAAGTTCGATAGCATTTCTTCATCAAAAATATCTCTAGGTTGATATGGGTTAACTTTTATCGCCCCTATAGGTAGTTCTCTGTACCCTGGGCCTCCAAGTCGTATCCCTTTTTCTTCAGTGCTGCCCTCTGAAGGGATAAGAGCTCCTAAGCCTTTCCCTAAACCTTTTTTTTCACGCGCCACCAGTAATCTCCTTTGCAAGTGATCGATAGGCTATAGCCCCTCGTGATGAAGAGTCATAATAAATTATTGGCTGTCCATAAGAAGGAGCTTCAGAAAGCCGAACTGATCTGGGAACCGTTTGTTGACAAACCCGTTCTCCGAAATGTGAACGTATTTCTTCCACCACTTGCCCAGCGAGCTTTGTTCGAGCATCAAACATAACCAAGGCAATCGTAGATATATGTAATTCTTTGTTCAGGTGGGTTTTAACACGTTCTACGTTGCTTAGAAGCTGTCCTAAGCCTTCTAAAGCAAGATATTCACACTGAATAGGCACAAGTACTTCAGAAGCTGCAGTAAGCGCATTAACGGTCAGTAACCCTATAGAAGGAGGGCAATCAATAAGTACAAAATCGAACTCTGAAATTACTGAGGAAATTGCACCATCTAATAACCGCTCTCGATTAAATGCTGAAACTAACTCTATTTCAGCCCCAGCTAAATCAAGATTAGATGGAGCAACTGAGAGGAATTCCCATTTGGATTTTATGATGCAGTCCCTCAAATTTACATCATTAAGAATGACATCATACATTGATTTTTCAACAGAACGAGGATCAATGCCAAGGGCTGAAGTAGCATTTGCTTGAGGATCAAAATCAACAACCAAAACACGATAGCCTAGTTCAGCAATACAGGCAGCTAGATTAACCGTAGTAGTTGTTTTGCCCACCCCTCCTTTTTGATTAGCTATCGCCAAAATTCTCGGTAGTTCATTCGTTGAGGAAGGATGTGGTTCAAACGGGAAAAAGTCGTCTAATTTACCTGATTCCTGTTGGTTCACACTCACTCCTTGAACTTTAATCCTTACTACAGTGTTTACACTACAACGCCTTGTCAACCCCTAACATCTCAACAAGATGTTTCACGTGAAACATTTTTATTGAAAATAGGGTTTC
>Ga0208261_1000941_pt1 | contig 10771 bp, 11 predicted proteins | sample Knorr_S7_td_DCM__FD_185595 | JGI IMG/M metagenome (GOLD analysis project Ga0208261, IMG submission 185595) | Marine microbial communities from Southern Atlantic Ocean transect - Knorr_S7_td_DCM_ad_131m_LV_B (SPAdes) (version 3) | ecosystem: Environmental > Aquatic > Marine > Oceanic | place...
AACATCAAACTCAGTATCATCGGCAAGAGCAGTGGCAGATAAACCAAAGTAAGCATCGTATCCAGCAGTTTTAATAGTAAAGGTTCTAGTCTTTGCCCAGTCATCATATGCTTTCATATCATGCCCATCACAATGCATTCTAATAAAATGCTTTGCATCACGAGGTTCTAGAACACGAATACCAATAAAGTTAGTATTAAAGAACTTATCTTGCATGTGTCTAAGCAAAGCACTTGTAAACTCAAAATAACCATATCCCATGTTATATGTTTTACCAAGTTTACGATCACGAAGAACACATCTTCCAGATGCTTGCTGAGTTCCTAAGAATGGTTCATCTTCCCAATGTCTTTCAACTGTTCTATTGAAAGGAAGAGTATTAGCTTCCCCATCAGTTAACATAATACACTGGACTTTCTCTACCTTATTTTTCTTTTGGAAATCAGGAATGATTTGATGTAATGTCACCAAAGATTCATTCAATGGAGTACCAGACAAATGTAATGCATGAGGATAAGTATAAGGAGAACGTACCTGAGAAGACATAGCATGTGCAATTCTCCAGATATTAATCATTTGATCCTCTAATTCTTTACCATTTACATTACTAGTAAAGAAATTCATCAAATTAAATTCCTTCTCTAAATGGAATTCATTTTCCTTTCTCTCACAATGACTTCCTTTTTCCTTTCTAGCTTCCCTTCTCTCATTTACATCTAAACTATAATCCATCACATTTTCTGCACGGAACCACTCATAGGTGAATGCATATACCTCAAAAGGAATATTAACTTTCCTACAGAACCAAATTAGATTATAAAGTTGCTTAAGAGTATCTCCAATAACCCTACTCATAGAACCAGACCAATCCAAAATAAAGATCAATCCATGATTCTTACCATCAGGAAGAACAGTTATCTTCTTGAATAGATCTTCATTGAACTTATAAGTATGAAGATTTCTTGTATCTAAAACTCCAGTCCTAGCAGTAGATGCTCTTGCATATGCACTAGCAGCCTTCTTACATTCAAATTCTTTTACAAGGTAATTAACTTCTTTCTGAGCATCTTTCTTGAACTGCCTATAATCACTATCAGCAGTTTCAAAGCAATTTTCAGTTAACCCAAAGTAATCATGATTCTCATAAAACTCTTTATTAGAATGATACTTTTCATAACAACGTACATATTCTGTATCCCATGTTTCTTCTATATGGGCATGAACTTTTTTATTATCAACAATAACACTATCAAGATTAACTTTAGGGATCTCTATATACTCATTCTCAAGAGAATTATGGGTGTTAACCAAGTCCTTTAATTTTTGCTCAAGAGAATTGGCAGTCTTTAACTCTAAGGGATCAGCATCATAATCGCTGCTCCCAGAAGGAAGATCAGAAGGACTGTTCCCACTTTCCATAGTACCATTGCTATCAGAGTCAGAAATGGAAGAATCAATATCCCCAGTGTTATCAGCATCAGCATCGCTAGGGCGTAAAGAACTGTCTGTAGACTGTCCATCGACCAAATCCTCTTCCATACCCGATTGAGCCTCTGATTGAAGTTCTTGGGCTTTCTGCTGAGTCTCTTGCTCCTGCTTGCAGAAATTATATAACGCTGCGGCTGCTGCGATGGTTTCAGTAAAGGTCTCGGCATTTTGTATTAAAGTAATAATCTCCTTTTCAGCATCTGAAAAAGATAGGTCAAGGAACGGACCAATCTTAAAGTATAGATTAGCCCTATCAGCAAGAGTAAAAGAATCAATATCTTCACCATCTAATTCAAAGAAATCCTCTTCATGCATCTCACTATAACCCCTATAGAAGGATTTGGCAATACCCAAATACTTCCTCTTCATTAATTTTTCAATTCTTGCATCTTCACATACATTCAAAAAACTATGAGGAATGTCCTTTGGGGGATCCTCATTTGGGGTAAAGAGTGCATGTCCAACCTCATGTCCCACCAACATATCATATACATCATTACTTGCTTTCTCCCAGATAGGAAGAATCAATACACGAGTATCTGTATTAAACTGTGCTGTTTCAACATTCTTATGCTCAACCACAATATCCTCAGTGGCAAGCAATTTCGCTAGTTGTGACTTAATCTCTTGCTGTACTGGCATAACTTTGTTTCGTATGTAGCCATATTACATGCATTAGGTGACAAGGTGACAGAGAGTGGACACTAATTTAACTGGACTGTGCAAAGTCTAAGGCCTTCCTTGCTGTGGGGGATAGTCTAACGACCTTACGACTTGCCTTACTATATTGTTCTTGTTTTATTACTGAGAAACCCAATAAATCACCTTGAGGTTGGTCTGGTAAACCAAAAGGTTGAATAAAGTATAATCCAGCATGTGCCACACATCTCCATCCAATATCAACGAATCCTAAGTCCCTTAAGGCACATTCTAGTTTAAGGGAATAGCATCCGTCTTCTAGTTTCACTCTAAATTCTCTTCCTGTTCTGTAAGTAGAACGCAATCTGATTCTGGCATTGCAACACAAGTAAGTACAAATCCTGCTTCTATTTGCTCATCCTCAAGGAAAGTTTGATCTTCTTGATTAACTTCTCCTTCTTCAAGTTTCATACAACATGAAGAACAAGCACCTGCTCTACATGATGATGGATGATCGATACCTGCTTCTTCTGCTGCCTCTAGTATATATTCATCTTCTGCACAATCAAAAGTTGTTTCTTCACCATCAGGTGTTTTAAGTGTAATAGAATACGATGCCATGTAATTAATGCAACCGTATTATATATTACAGACCAAAAAAGAAGCACCCTTGAGTTTTCTCAAGAGTGCGGTTCTCCTAACTTTTGCCTGTCTTAAGGCTTGCGGTTTAAGTTTTCGTTTAGCATCCTTCTTAGAGTGATGCTTCCAATTCGGAGTATTCATTTCCCTGAAGATGATCCATAATATTTATTATAGGGAACCATCCTAATTTACGCAACTCTGTTGTGTCAGCACATAAACTGTCTGGTTCACCTGGTGTATTTTCCTTTACAGGAAGATTTGGTCTTCCCATTGCTTCTGCTAATTTTTGAATTGAAATTGCTTCTCCTGTTCCAACATCAATTGTTCCAGTATATTGACTAGGCATTATATATGCAATAGCCCTCACTACGTCATGTACATGAATATAATCTCTTTTATGCTTTGTAATGTACTTGGCAGTGTTCTCCTGAAGCATTCTATACAACATATCAGATCTACTGTTTTCCTTTGACCAGACATTAAAAAATCTCATACCCACACTATTAGGTGGAGCCATAAGTTCATTTGCTTTCTTTGTTATTGCATAAGGATTTTGCCACCAACCATGTGCTCCAGCAGAACTAGCATATAATAATCTGACATTATGCTCTCTACAATAATCAAATATTGGTTTTGACTTCTCTACATTATTTTCCCAAAACTTCTCTGGATTCTCTATACTATCCCTAAGAGCAGCAAAGGCTGCTAAATGAATTATACAATCATAATGCTCAGCAAACATTCCAGAAGGAGCAACCCAATCCCCAATATCATCTGGACTATCCAGTCCTTCTACACCATACCCATAACCCTGTTCATATCTTAAATCATGAAACAGACGACTACCAATAAAACCTTTATGCCCAGTAACTAGTATTTTCATGACATCTTAGAGAATCCCTTTACCTTCTCAAATCTTACCACATCATCAAACCTATCGTCCATACCAGCTTTATGGGATATAACAAATACATTAGCATCTTTGATTACAAAACGGATAATCTTAAGGAACTCTTCTGTTCCAAATCCATCAAGCGAACTATCAAAGACTTCATCCATAATTAAAAGATTAGTATTCACTGAGTTTTTAAATCTAGCAACCTCTCTCCATGTAAAGAGAAGTGCTAGATCAATTCTCATCTTTTCACCCTCACTGAATGAGGCATATGAAAAATTATCATGGATAGGTGATTGAACAGTTTCGTTAAACTCCTCATCAAGAGTAAAATTAATGTAAAAATCCATCATCTGTAGATAACGGTTTACTTGTTGATTTATCAACGGTAGGTACTTCTTAATGATTTTAGATTTAACTCCACCATCCCTAAGCAATCCATAATTAAAATTATGGTATTGAATGGTTTCTTTCTTAGAAGCCAATGCTTCATAAGTTTTTGCTAAATTTTCTTTGAAAGATTCTAACTTCTCATGCTCAGTATTTCTATCTGCAAGTTTGGAGGTAAGTCCCTGAATTTCCGATTCAAGATCTGTGATCTGTCGTTGACATCCAGAAATGAGAGTATTGTTTTGAGAAATGCCATGTGTTAGTTTAGTAATCTCCTTCGATAGGGCAGTAAATTGACGCTCTCGTTCTTCTTCGTTTTCAATTGCCTCCTCTAGTTCCTTATAACCAGATCGCAACTCTTTAGCTTTAGTTTGAGCATCAGCGATTTTATTTATTCTAAACTCCTCCTCGATGTCCTGCCCACAAGTAGGACAAACCGTATGATCTGTGAAAAACTTATGGTCTTTTGTAATGGTAGATACCTTACTGGAGATTTTTCCTTTAAGGTTTCCTAACTCACGTAATTTTTTTGTTGCACCTGTTACCTTTTCTTGTTCTTCAGTAAGTCCAAATACCTGATCCTCTTTATGTTCATTCTGTGATATTAATACACAAACTTCATCACCAAGTTCTCTACTCTTTATCTTTTTTTCTTCTATTCTTTCCTTACCCCTACTCTCCAATTCCTCAATAAAGTTCTCCTGCATACTTACTTTATCATTAAGAGATTCTTTCTTAAGATCCAATGTTTTTATTTCATCCCTAACAATTTTAATCTCATCCTTAATAATATTATTCATCGAAGAGAAGATTTTAATATCTAATAAATCTTCTATAACCTCTCTTCTATTAGTAGCCGTCAACTGCATAAAAGGAACAAAATTAGTAGATCCTAAAATTACAATCTGAGTAAAAGACTTATAGTTCATTTTAAGAACATTTTGCTCTAACCATTTCTGCTGATCATTAGCATTAGAAAATTGATCTAAACAATTATCATCCCTATAAATTTTAAATATATTTGGTTTTATACCCCTAACAACTTTCCATTGAACATCATTTATTGATAACTCTACTTCTACTATACAATCTTTTTCATTTACAGAATTTAAAAGTTGAGACTTGTTAATTTTTCTAAAAGGCTTACCAAATAAACTGAATGTAAGTGCATCTAGAACAGTACTTTTTCCAGCACCATTCTGACCTACAATCAATGTAGTTGAGTTTTTAATTAATTCAATTTCACTAAAGTGGTTTCCTGTTGAAAGAAAGTTTTTCCACTTTATTTTTTTAAATAAAATCATTTTTTACATTCACATCAGGAGGTACAATAATATCATTGGAAGTAATTATAGTGTACTGATAACCATGTTGCTCACATGTCTTGATTATAACCTCATCCTCAATATCAAGCAAGGTCATATCAGGATAACCCTCATTCTCCAACATCATAGCATATCTTGTAGCATCATCTTCTTCTTCAAAAATATAGAGAACTTTTTCTCCAAGTTCATTTGCAACTGAGTAAGCACCCTCCTTTTCCTTACCCTCTATAGTGAGTATAAACATTATACCATCTCACATGCCTTTTGGTAAGTATCTCTAATCATTTTTTGAACTTTAGACTTATCAAGATTTATTTCAGCTTCTTCAACATATCGATTAAGTATAGAAAGAGTATCTTCCGATTCAAAAGCCTCAAAATCATCTGATTCATGCAACCCAAAATTTTCTACTATCTTCAATTCAGCAACATTAACTGAATACAACTTATCAATAAACTTCTCAAACTTTATTCTATCACTCTTATTTCTTACCACAACTTTTACTATTTTATTTTTTAGTTCTCTTGCATCAAACAATTGATGATCTTGATCATTATAATATATTATCTTATGAAGTCTATATGGATTATTAACAGGAGTATGTTCTAATGTCTCTGTGTCAAATAAATGAAATCCTCTATTCTCATCATCTACATCATTCCAAAACATCTCATAAGGATTTCCAAGATAGTAAATATTATCTTGATTAGATCTACAATGATAATGTCCAGAGTATGTTTTTTTAAATTTCTTAAATATATCCCACTCCATACCATGCTCCATCATATGACCTGGTGTGGCTCTAAACCCATTCAATTCAAGATGCCCCATACAAACAAGAGATTGTGACTTATTAATCATTGCTACACTCTTTTCTTTATTCTCACTATTAATCCAAGGTACAAGGAGAATACTTAAACCACCTACTTCTATAGGAGTTGTTTCTGCATAGATGGGAATATTATCATACTCTCTCAATAATAAGTCTATCGCATTTATATCATTTGTATTCTTATAGTATGCTGTATGATTACCAACGATGGTATGGACAGTAATACCCATATCTCTTAAACGATCAAAATAATTATCTTTAGCCCATGTCAATGCAGCAAAATCAATACCCTTCCTACTATCAAAGGTATCACCCATGTCAATAACCGTGGTAATACCTTCTTTCTCAAGAGTAGGAAAGAATACATTTTGATAAAACTTTAGGAAATAATCATGAAAAAGTTTCGAGTTTTTTCTTGCCCCAAAGTGCTGGTCTGTAATTATAGCAACTTTCATTAATTACGAAGTTTAGCATGTACAGCATCTTTGATTGAATTATAGTCCGAATACTTATCACCGTCAATTTTATTGCTATCATCAAATACTTCATTATAACCAGACTTTTCAATAATCTTATTCTTAATTTCTAATTGACGTTTTTCTCTTTGTATTCTGCGGAGAAATGCATAATGTATAATCTGCGTAAAGTAAGCAAAAGGATTCTTGGATTTCTCAGGATTAAAATTATGTATGTATTGAACGCAATTTTCGATTCCATCAGAGATCATATCCTCCTTAAACATGTAATTAACAAAGTTTGGTTTGAATGATAAATGATTAGCAATCTTTAAGAAACACTCACCAATATATCTTGGAATAACAGGCTTAGGTTTATCTCTAATTTTAGCAATTTCAATATCTTCTTGATATCTGATTAACGCAGCAAGAAACTCTTTATTGTTTACATAGTGCTCAGACCTTTTTCTTTTAGCCATAGTGCCTGTCTTTATTACCATAAGTCTTTATCACTATTATGTATTAATTATAGCATCCAACACAATAGTTGACAAGGTATAAAGATAACAGTAGAATAACTCTGTTAGGGTTGAAGAGAAAGACTTAGCTTTTATTATTTGTATCTTTAGTATCTTCTATATTATAAATTTTTTCTAATACTTTTTTTGCTTCATTCACATTAGTTAAATATCCCATTTTACGATTCATTTTTGATTTTGAAAAATTACCAGATTCTTTTGCAAAGTTCTGATGCATCATAATCATTTCAGGATCCATTGATTCTGATAGAGTTATAATATTATCCATATTAATTACAAACATATCTTCTCTTGTTGTCTTTAACCAAGGTTCTAGACGATATCCTACAATACTTTCTTTTGCTTTTATTGCTGTTATAATTACTGGATTATGAACAACTAGCATAGTCCTATTTTCTTCTTCAGAAGCTATAACTAAGGCAAAAACTTCTTCGCCTGATTTAAGTTTTAAAGTAGCATAAAAATCGTCTTCCATATTATCCTTTTAAGTTAATTGACATTATTTCATAGTTGAAATTCTCTTCATTGTAAATTTTGATTCTTTCTATAAAATGGTTTAGAGTGTAATTTCTCTTTGTTTTAAGTGAGCAATCATCTGATATATCATATAAAATTGCTTTTACTTTGTTAGTTCCTTTTCTTAAGACCCTGCCGATGGACTGGAGATTCCTAACCCTGGATTTGGAGGGACTGGCGAAGATGACGTTGTGCAGCCGCTTAATGTTAATCCCAGTACTAAAAGTACCATAACTCGCAATGATGATCGCATGTTCCTCCTGTTCAGTAATCTCTCTAACCCTTTCTCTTTCATTGGCATTTACGCCACCATGAATAAAAAATACTTTACGACTAGATTTCTTATTTCTATTTATCAAATCATAAAGAACCTGACCATGTGCTTCTACCCTACTGTATAAAACAAGGGTATTACCTTTCAAATCAAGAGTTAGATTTTTAATAAAATTATTTCTTTGTTCATGAGATATTAAATATTCTATCTCATCATTATAAGTATCAAATTTTCTAGGAGTATGTTTCAATACAATACATTGGATATCTAACTGAGAAAGATGTCCTTGTTTCATCAATTCATCAGTTTTAGTTACCTTATATGCTGGCCCAAACAATCCTTCCAATACCCACTTATGAGTTTGTGTTCCATCTAATGTTCCAGTAAATCCAAACCTATACTTAGCATGGTGAAGTTTTGTCATTATAGATATTAAGGACTTACTTTTAAATAAGTGAGCCTCATCACCGATAACCACGTTATAATCTTCAAAAAAGGATCTCTCTAATTTATAGACAGATTGCCATGTAGTTATAGTAACTGGGAACTCGTTGGTCTTTTCTTTTCCTGCATATATCTTGTGGCAAAATGACTCAGCGTCCCATCCGTAATCTTCAAAGTCCTTATACATCTGCTCTACTAGGGATGTCGTTGGAACAACTAAAAGTATTTTTTGGCCTTTATGAACGTAGTATCTTACGAGAGAATAAATCATCAAAGATTTGCCAGAAGCAGTTGGTGATATCAGTAGTTTTCTATTATGTTTTAGTGCATCGTATACTCCCTCAACTTGGTATTTTCTTGGGTTATGGGAGCAAATAGATTGCATATAATCTCTAACACCCTCATATGAAATACCATCATTTGATTCAAATGGTGCTCCATAATATTGGTTGTCTTCAAACTTATAGGTATAATCGTGCCTATCACAGAAAGCAATAATTTTATCTAATAGACCAACATATATTTTCTTCGACCTCATATCATATAAATGTATCTCTCCATTCCAATTCCTATTACGATACTGAGGCATAAACTTTGCACCCTCTACCTCAAAGGTAAAGTGGTCTCTCAACTCATATTCAATATGAGGTTCTGTATCAATTTTTAAAAATACTTCATTAGACTTAGATATAACAACATTTGCACTCGTATCAATCACACAGACTCATGCGTCTATGCGTATTTATGAAGTTATGTCAAGCCCCCTAACCCAATCCAGAATTAAATCTCATAAACTCAATTGCATTCTTAATTTGATATGTTCTGTTCTGTATCACCTTAAGAATACTTTCTAAGTATACTAACATTGTATCATAATAATCTATCTTTAGGGAAGTATTAGACAGTTTATCATCTGCATCCAAATATTTTTGCATGGTATCCTTATCCCTTATCTTTTTTGGGAATGGATTTTCTACATACACCTCTGGTGCTGCTTTCCCACTAAAATATTCATACCGTTCATGACGGATGTTTTTTCTTTGTTGCTCTGCTTTCTTCCTTAATAAGAAGATAGTATTATAAAGTTCAAAGTATTTTGCATGAAGAGAGGGGACATTCAATGATTCTTCGTGTAGATTATCTCTATCTATTTTTGCATCTCTTTCCCACATCTCTTGAAGTTTATCAAGATCAATGCTCATAAAGGATTATTCTGTATATCAGTTAGGTTGTATATAGTATACTTGAAAGACACGTCTGCTGTAAAGTACTCGATATCAGTATCAGTTGCATCAAAGTCTATTGTTGATAATGTATATGGCCATAAGTCTTTAAACACAACTTGATATTTGGGTACACTATTATTACTTAAAATTTGAAGAGTGCCATCAGAAAAAATATTTGAAAACTTTCCATCTGGTCCAATAATTGCTTCTTGTTCCAAATCTTTAAATTCACTAAGTCTCTCTGGGTATCCTAAACCTCTAATCCATTTCTGTATTTCCATATAGTTGACTAAATCTTCATCAACTAAAAAAGTAATAGTTAAATCGCCAAATTGAATCTTATCACCAGGACGGTCAATATCCTTTAGATAATTCGGTTGTTGAGCAACACCCAAATCTAGACTTGGGATATTTGCCTTATTACAAAAGAATGTTGCAGCAGGACATCTTTTTATTGAAAACCTAAACCCAGTAGGAGATAAGAAATTCCTATTTACAATGGGAGTTCCTGTCCTTTCTTTGGGTGATTTTCTTTTCGCAAGTGCCATTAGTTCATGCAGGTCTCCATATATTATATTTAGACAAAAAAAAGACCCTTCCGAAGAAGAGTCTTTTGAGAAATATAAGCGTCTCGCTTACATGAGGTTCTTAACAGAAACACGTCTGTAGTAACGGTTAGCGTTAACGTCAAGATCGCCATTACCTTTTGTAAGACCTTCAGCGAATGGGTTTGCAACCATACCGTATCTTGTCTTAAAGCCGATCTTAGGCTGGAATGAATTCTCTCCAACCGCACGAACCATCTGTAGAGGAACGTATGGGCAGTAGAATAATCCAGCGTCATAAGGAGAAGTACCCTTATAACCAACAACATAGTACTGATTACCAGGTGTGCCGTTGCCAGCAGTTAGGTTAGCAGCATATGGATCGATGTATACTTTGTACTTACCTTGTAATGTACCAGCAAATGTATTGCCTGTATCATCAACATTAAGGTTAGCATTAAGTGCAGGAGTGTAGTCAAGTACACCAGCCATTGTAAGTGCAGAAGCAACGTCAGCAGAACAAAGGATGATGTTACCCTTTCCACGACGAGTTCTTTGTGC
>Ga0208261_1000942_pt1 | contig 10768 bp, 12 predicted proteins | sample Knorr_S7_td_DCM__FD_185595 | JGI IMG/M metagenome (GOLD analysis project Ga0208261, IMG submission 185595) | Marine microbial communities from Southern Atlantic Ocean transect - Knorr_S7_td_DCM_ad_131m_LV_B (SPAdes) (version 3) | ecosystem: Environmental > Aquatic > Marine > Oceanic | place...
GGTTCCCTGTTTCAATTTGAGCTTCTAAAATTTTCTCCCATAGCTCTCTGGAATTAATTGATTTTCTCCCCTTTCCTTCTTTTTCATATTTAGTATATAGCTTTTCAAATTCTTCTCCATGCACATCACAAAGACCTGGACATTCATTTGGACACATTAGCGTCCATTCAGCATCCTTCTCAACCCTTTTCATAAAAAGGTCTGGCATCCACATTGCATAAAACAGATCTCTTGCTCGCATTTCTTCCTTTCCATGATTTTTCTTTAGGTCTAGAAAATCGAAAATATCTGAATGCCAAGGTTCAATATAAATTGCAAAGCTTCCTTTTCTTTTCCCTCCGCCTTGATCTACATATCTAGCAGTGTCATTGAAAACTTGTAACATTGGAACAATACCATTACTTGTTCCATTTGTTCCAGCAATGTAACTACCAGTAGATCTTATCGTATGAATTGACAATCCAATTCCTCCAGCAGATTGTGAAATTTTTGCTGTCTGCTTTAATGTATCATAAATTCCTTCAATACTATCATCTTTCATTGTAAGCAAGAAACATGATGACATTTGTGGTTTTGGTGTACCCGCATTAAATAATGTTGGAGTAGCATGAGTAAAATATTTTTTACTCATTAATTCATATGTCTCAATAGCTGAATCTAAATCATCTAAGTGAATTCCAATGGAAACTCTCATTAACATATGCTGAGGTCTCTCTGCAATTTCCCCATTCAATTTTAATAAGTACGATCTTTCTAAAGTTTTAAAACCAAAATAATCGTATCCAAAATCTCTATTATAAATTATTGTAGAATCTAATAGCTCCTTGTTTTTAGAAATTACATTGTAAACTTCATCTGAAAGTAGTGGTGCTTTTTTACCAGTCCTTGGATTGATATAATTATATAAATCATCCATAACCTCACTAAACGATTTTTTCGTGTTCTTGTGCAAATTAGAAACTGAAATTCTTGCAGCTAATATTGCATAGTCTGGATGCGATGTTGTTAATGTTGCTGCTATCTCTGCTGCAAGATTATCAAGCTCACTAGTGGTAACCCCGTCATACAAGCCTTCAATAACTCGCATAGCTACTTTAACAGGATCTACTAAAGGATTTAATCCATAGCAAAGTTTCCTAACTCGTGCCGTAATTTTGTCAAACATTACTGGCTCTTTCTTCCCATCTCTTTTTAGTACATCCATATAGGGTCAAAAAAATTTATATCTTTTTTTAAGATAATTTATAACTCAATAAAATTCTGAATAGTTTAGTTAGTCTAATTAAAAATCAGCATCAAAACTAAATTTATCCTTCTCTTCTTCCTTATTAAGCACTCCTGCTTTTTGATATTCAGAAACACGCTTCTCAAAAAAGTTAGTTTTCCCTTGCAGCGAAATCATGTCCATAAAATCAAATGGATTAGAAGAGTTGAATTCCTTTTCACATCCAAGCTCAACTAGTAGCCTGTCTGTAACAAATTCTAGGTACTGAGTCATAAGCTTTGCATTCATTCCAATTAAACTAACTGGCAATGATTCTGTAATAAACATTCTTTCTATGTCTAAGGCATCAATTAGAATTTCCCTAATTCTTTTTTTCGGAACCTTATTAACCAAATGTTTATTATGCAGATGAACTGCAAAGTCACAATGAACTCCTTCGTCTCTAGAAATTAATTCGTTTGAAAATGTCAGCCCAGGCATAATGCCTCTCTTTTTTAACCAAAAAATTGAACAGAAAGCACCTGAAAAAAATATCCCTTCTACTGCAGCAAAAGCAATTAATCTTTCTGCAAAACTTGGAGAGTCAATCCATTTCAAAGCCCATTTAGCTTTTTCCATTATTGCTGGGAATCTATCAATAGCATTAAATAATTTATCCTTTTCTTTTTCATCTTTAACATAAGTATCAATTAATAAAGAATAGGTTTCACTATGAATATTTTCCATCATAATTTGAAAACCATAAAAGAATTTCGCTTCACTATACTGGACCTCATTAACAAAATTTTCTGCTAAATTTTCATTAACAATTCCATCACTAGCAGCAAAAAAAGCAAGGATGTGCTTAATAAAATATCTCTCGTCGTCGTTGAGTTTGTTATTCCAGTCTGATAAATCTTGGTGTAAATCAATCTCCTCAGCAGTCCAAAAACTAGCCTCAGATTTTTTGTACCACTCCCATATATCATGGTGTTCAATTGGAAAAATTACAAATCGATTTTTATTTTCTTTTAATAAAGGTTCTACAAAAGCTGACATATATATTAATTAAATAAAAAATTTAATTTAAATTGTGACTAACAAATAGACAAAATTGTTATTGAAAATGAAAGGCATTTTTATTAACATTTTCAATAAGTTTTTAACAAATGAGTTAAGCAAAAAAAACAACCGAATTTTTTTAAAAAAATGAAAGTAGCAACTAGAATTATTTTAGTATTAGCAATTGCCGTTATAGTATTTAATATTTTTCAATTAAATTTTGATGATATTTTTTCTAACAAAAATACCACTTCATTAATCACAATAATTGCTGGGCTGTGCTGTATATTAATGTTAAGAATAATAACTATTGTCAATAAAATTAAAAATTATAAAAAGAGGTAAATACTAGCCTTCTAGAGCTATATGACAAACTTCTATTCCAGCCTTTTCTAAAAACTCTATCCCCGATCTGTCCTTATATTCTTCACTATAAACAACACGTTTTATCTTAGCTTGATGAATTAATTTACTACAGCCTTTACATGGGCAAAGAGAAATATATAATGTAGCATCCTTGCAGGATTGTGTTGATGATGCTACCTTAGAAATTGCATTTGCTTCTGCATGCAATACATACCATTTGGTATATCCCTCATCATCCTCACATATGTTTTCAAATCCAGTAGGAGTGCCGTTATATCCATCAGAAATAATCATATTATCTTTTACAATAATAGCCCCTACCTTTCTTCTTTCACAATAAGACAGCTTGCCCCATTCCTTAGCCATTCTTAAATAAGCAAGATCATATTTATGTTGTTTTTCTGGATTCAATTTTTTAATTAATTAATGTTAAAAATAGAATTTTCATTGCTTTTAAATGCTCTTAATCCACAATTTAAAAATTCTAAATATTCATCTTCATCTGGCGTATAGCCAACAGGATTATTTAAAATCATATTAGACTCTGGGTCATATAAAATGTAATAAGGCTGAGAATTCGTTTTAAAATATTGTGCTTGAAAATATGCCCATTTATGACCAAAATTATTTAGCTTTCTTACACCTTTTCCATTAGTTCTTGGAACTAAAAGTTGCTGATCTTCTGGCAAGATTTTCTTATCATCTACATATAAAGAAATCAAAACATAATTCTCTCTAATTACATCATCTATTTGTTTTAATGGCCATACATGCTCCTCCATTTTTCTGCAATTAACACAAGCATATCCTGTAAAATCTAATAGAACTGGCTTGTCAACTTTTTTAGCATATTCAATTCCCGATTTTAAATCCTTAAAACAATTTAAATTGTTTGGACATTCTTTTGGTGAAAAATAACTATAGCCCAATGGAGGTGCAAGTCCACTAAGCAAACTTAATGCCCTATAGGATTGAGTCTGTTTATTATAAATTAAGCCAGATGCTAAATATACCGCAAAGGCTATAGATAATATGGCAAATATTGATCTAGTAGAAGAAATATTTTTAGGCTTTGATTCATGTGGAAACTGAATTTTTCCAAAAAGATAGATTCCCATTAATAGAAAAATAATTAGCCATAAAATTAAAAACAGTTCTATTTTAATAATTCCCCAATGCGCAACTAAATCAGCATTAGACAAGAATTTTAATGCTAGCGCAAGTTCTATAAAACCTAGAGAAACTTTTATAGTGTTAAGCCATCCTCCAGATTTTGGCAAGGCGCCTAACATATTTGGGAACATTGCAAATAAGGCAAAGGGGAGCCCTAGTGCTAATCCAAATCCTCCCATTCCAGCAGTTAATTCCCATGCGCCTGAATCATTAGAAATTGAACCTGCAAGTAATGACCCTAAGATTGGACCAGTACATGAAAATGAAACTATTGCCAATGTCAATGCCATAAAAAATATTCCTATTATCCCGCCAATGGATTCACTTTTAGATGAGCCTTCTACCCATGATGAAGGTAATGCCAATTCATAGTAGCCAAAGAATGAAAATGCGAAGACAAGGAAAATAATGAAAAAGGAAATATTTAAATAAATATTAGTAGAAATATCATTTAGTATGTCCGGGTTAACAGAATCTAATAAATGGAATGGTATGCTTAAAATTAAGTAAACTAAAACTATGAAAACACCATATAATATTGCATTAAAATAGCTATTAGTATCCTCATTTTTCTTAGTAAAAAAACTAACAGTCAATGGAATCATTGGGAACACGCAAGGAGTTAAAAGAGCAAGTAAGCCACCTATAAAACCTAGGCCAAAAATATTATAAATAGTATTTGATGATTCAGAGACTGTTGATTTAGATCCAGACGAACTGACACAATCTATATCTGATTTTTTTATATCACTTGGTAAAAACCCGTATAGATTCAAATTGTTTTGTTCAAGAATTTTTTGGTTAACCGAAATATCTTCGTTAGAATCATCTGTAGCATTATTAGAAAAATCAAATGAAAAATCTACCAATTCAGGTGCTAAACATTTTTCATCATCACAAGTCATAAACTCAAAATTTCCTGAGACTGCTTCATCTATATTAATGATTTCAACAATTTGACTAAAAACGGCTTGATTATAAAACTTGGATACAATCATATCAAAAAATAGTGGCTCTTTTTCAGTTACCATATTAATTGAATCCTCTTTTACTTCACCTATTAGTCTATAGCTTGAAGATTCTGAAAAATAAAATGTTGTTGCAACTGGGCCTCCTTCATCTACAGTTTTGGAGTATATTGCCCAATTTGGATCTATATCTGCAGTAAAAATTAATTCATACCTGTTTTCATCTATTTTTTTTGAATCAAAATTCCATTCTACTGGCTCTAGAATTTGTGAATTCAAAGAAATAAACGTAAATGAAAATAATATAAATAATATTTTACCTAGTTTCATCTTAATAATTTGTTCTGCAAAGAAATTAAAAATAAATCGATTGATTAATATAATAAATGTTTTTTCTCATTGCTAGCCCATCCTGCTTGACTCTTGTAATCAACAAAATATATATTCAAATCAGCCTGAGATTTGTAATCAACAAAATATAATTTAAAATCAGCTTGTGACTTATATTCAACGAAAAACCACAAACCTTCATTTCCTTTTGCTTGGCTTTTATAATCAACCTTATATACCAATAGATCCGCCTGAGATTTATAATCGACTACAAAAACATTAATATCCGCTTGAGATTTATAATCTACAGAAAATAATGTCTGAGAACATAGATTAAAATAGCTAAACAAAAAGAAAATAAAAATTAATCGCATAATTCAATATATAAAAAAAATTAATAGTAGCCCCGGCAGGAATCGAACCTGCATCTAAAGTTTAGGAAACTTCTATTCTATCCATTGAACTACGGGGCCAAGATATAATTACATAATTTAATTATTTTTTAAAAAGTAATTATAATTTTGTAGCATTAAGAAATAATTAAATGTCACGTAAAGACCATTGGGAAAACATATATTCTAGTAAAGCAATAGACGGAGTTAGTTGGTATCAAAAATCTCCAACAACCTCATTAAATATTATTGACTCGCTAAATATAGATTTAAACAAATCGATAATTGATATTGGTGCGGGGAAAAGTTTCCTGCCTGATAATCTTCTTGAACTTGGATATAACAATGTTACTATTCTTGATATTTCTGGTAATGCATTAAAGGAAGTTAAGGAAAGAGTAGAGGGGAATAATTATAAAATAAATTGTATTGAATCAAATATCACCGACCTTTCACTACACAATCAATACGATCTTTGGCATGATCGAGCAGTATTTCATTTTATAACTGATATACATGAAAGAAACAAATATCTAAAGCTTTTAAATAATTGTGTAAAAAAAGACGGATATGTTATCATTGGCACATTCGCTGAAGATGGGCCATTAAAATGTAGTGGTTTAGAAGTTCATCGATATTCAGTTAGTGAATTAGCAGAATTATTAAAAGAAAATTTTGAACTTATTGATGGATTTAAGGAAATTCACAACACCCCTTTTAAAACTGAACAAAGTTTTACCTTCTGTTCATTTAAAAAAATCAAATAAAATCTCTGAAAAATTTATTCTGGATTAGCACAGCAATCATCATCTTTACAATTACAGTATTTTAAATTATAAATATGTAATCCACAAAGTGTAATAGCAGATAAATAAGTATAAGCTTCTGCAGCAGAAAATATTTCAAATTCTTCATTTAGAATTAGCCCCGTTAGACATCCCCAAGCAATAAACAAGAAAACCTTGACATATAAATTAGAAGAATTTTGTACTGAACGATATACAGCAAAAAATGAAACTATTAAAAACATATAGTTTAACATTGACCATAATACAGGCACTTCATGCGTAGCTAAAGATGCTTGAGATAAAAAAAGTATTGGAGTAGCAAAGCAGTGTAACATGCACAGTCCGCTTGCAATTACTCCTATATGATCTGAATTATTTATTGTTATTCTCATAATTTCTACCGCGAAAATAAAAATTAATTATTAATATCAAAATATATTACATTAATATTAATGTATCTCAATTGCATTTTCTATATATTCTTCCCCTATATTTATTCCGGTAATTTTAGCAATAGAAGGTGCAATCTGATTAGCATAAAAATCTCCCTCAATTATTCCTTTATTTAGATTTGGGCCTAATATTCCAAGCCATATATCTTCACACCCCTCAACTGAAATTCCATGGCTCGTCCACATAGAATTAGGAAAATCTCCATCGCCTCTTCCATGATCAGTAGTAATAAATACATAGGTGTTGTCCTTGTAATAACTATTATTCTGTAGATAATCCCATAATTCTTGCATCATTTTATCAGTGTTGTGTAATGAAAGAATATAATCGTCATAGTTTCCATCGTGAGAAAAACTATCTGTTTGATCATATGAAATATATACAACTTTTGGTTTTCTCTTTTTAATATGTTCCATTGAAAGAATATGGGTAAATAAATCGAATCTAACGTTATACCTAAATATAGGAATCATTGTTTGGTACTTATCAATAAATGACTCTAGTTGAGATAGCTTTTGGTCTTCCAAATTACTATATCCTGCACTGACAGGTATACCACTTCTTTTATCATTTATAATAAAAGGGAAAACATCCCAACTGGCAAATGCGGCTACTTTTCCTGAATAATTTTTGTCCATGTTCAGTAATTCTAATATTGTTTTGTTCTTATTATAAATCTTATCATTACTTGTAATAGATGAGTCTGGACTACCGGTTAATATTTCATTATATCCAGGATAAGAGAATAGCTGGTCATTGGTTAACTTTATATTTGATCCTTCATTCTTGTTTCCAATTAATATGCCATTATTACTTATAAAAGTTCCTAAAAATGGAACTAGTTTTTCCTGACGGATATCATTGTCTTCACTAAGAAACATATTTTCTAACATAGAAGCATTCTTAGTAAATTTTTTATTATTTAATAAATTGGTATCAATTCCATTAAAGACCTCTTGCCATCTTACCCCGTCAAGAGTAATTAAAATAATATTTGGGTTTTCTGATTCTACAGGACCAGAATCTTGACAGGAAATCAATAAAATTATTGATAGAATTAAGTATGCAAATTTTCTCATAATAACAAAAGTAGAAAAAATGTCGGGATGACAGGATTTGAACCTGCGACCCCACGGCCCCCAGCCGTGTGCGCTAACCGGACTACGCCACATCCCGAATATTAATTTATTCTAATGTAACTTTTCTTTCAACAGGATTAAAGGGGACATCAATTAATTCACCATTAGAATTTATTAGTTCCAATTTTACAGTAACCTCACCAATCTGCAACCCTTCAATATAATAGGGGACCCATTCGTCAATAATAAATTCTTTCCCATTAACAGTGGCACGAACCTTATTCCCTTGGGGAGATATTTCAGTATTTACAAGATAAAAGTCGAGTAATAATTTTTTTGTATCAGCTCCTTTATATACACCTTTTGGCCTACTATAAAACAAAAATTCTGAGCTTAGATCATATGGCTGATCATTATCCACTCCACCTGTTTGTATCAATGTAAATGCATTTGGATTTTTAACAGATTCATGAAAAGATCTAGACAAGAAAAATAAGATTAGGTTTTTGCCTTCATTTATTTGTTTAGAAAATTCCGATTCATAATGAGCAGAATAAGGCCCATTGTTTACAATCATATGAATATGTTGTCCTTGAGCAGAATTAGCTAAACCATTAACACCTGCTCCATCAGTTTGATCTCCCAATTGATAATTTTCAACATTAAAACTAAAATCATACGCTGAATTTTCATTCATATCAAAACTATTTAAAGATAATGTAGCCTCTTGAAATTCAGGGGATCCTTCAAATTTTTTAATTGTTATTTCAGATTCATTTGCACAACTGAAAATTATAAATAAACTAAGGTAGTATGTGATTTTTTTCATGATTTAGAATTTAAGATGTCTTACTGTGTCCTCGTGATTAATAATTTGTTTTAATGACTCTATACCAACCAATAAATGTTTTTTGTCATATAATTCAGCATTTTTATCGTCATTAATTTTTGTTTTTACTCCTTCGGGTATCATTGGCTGGTCAGTTACTAATAATAAAGCTCCTATTGGAATTCTATTATGGAAACCTACGGTAAATAAAGTTGCTGTCTCCATATCAATTGAATAAGCTCTAATTTTTTTTAGATAGTTTTTAAATTTATTATCAAATTCCCATACTCTTCTATTAGTGGTGAATACCGTTCCTGTCCAATAATCTATTTTTTGGTATTTTAACGCAGATGAAATTGCCCTTTGTAAAGAAAACGAAGGCATAGCGGGAACTTCAATTGGGAAATAGTCATTCGAAGTCCCTTCTCCTCGAATAGCTCCAATTGGTAAAATAAAATCTCCAATTTTAATTCTTTTTTTCAAACCGCCACATTTACCTAAAAAAAGTACAGCCTTAGGTTTTATAGCAGATAACAAATCCATAATAGTAGCAGCATTTGGACTACCCATTCCAAAATTTATTATTGTTATATTATCATAAGTAGCGGAAGGCATATTTTTATCAAGCCCCTCAACATTAACCTTGTTTATCTTAGCAAATTCATCTACATATTTTTGAAAATTAGTTAATAGTACAAATTTTCCAAATGATTTTATTTGTATTCCTGAGTATCTAGTAATCCAATCCTTTACAATATCTTTTTTAGTTTTCATATTAAATGTTTTAATTAAATTATCTGCTCACCCAATAGTCCCATTCTCCTGATGCTACATACCTTTCCAAGACATTATCGAGATTTAGCTTAACTCGTTTCTTAAAAACATCTTTTTCAGAGTTTATATCTATAAATTGCATGATAACAGTGTTGACTATTCTTATTATTTCAGTCTTAACAAAACCTATACCTCTTCCCATTATATTAGCACTATGAAATTGTTGTAGTTTCTTTTTAATTGCCTTTTCCTTGCCAAGATAAAATGATTTACTAGACCCTGAGATCTTAACTATACAATTATATGTTGACCATCGTTTATCAAAACCAACAGAGATAATAGGTGTAATGTCCTTGTTTGTCTTTTTTAAATGTGAAGCAAATTCTGAGTGTAGCTTGTTAATTGATTTAATCTTTAGATTAATATCTTTTAATTCCTGATTAAGTTTGCTCTTTCTTTTTAATAATCGATTATATTCTAAAGATTGGGAGTTTAACTCAGATAGTTTATTTAACTCATCCTTATTTAATAGATCAGTATTATAAGATTGTAAGAATTTTTTAAGCCTCATATTGATATATGGGCAAATATAATAAATATATTAACTCTATACTAATAAAATTATTTTTGATTATTAGTATAGAGTTAATAGAAAATATTTATTCAGCAGAAATTACGCCTTTAGTTTGTGACCAAGAAATAATTTTTCCATCCTCAACCTGATACCATTCATTATAGTTACTACCGTCAGATCCTGCAAACCCAGCATTAACCCATTCTCCTCTGTTATTAGGGTGATTTGTGCCCTCTGGTTTAGAAGGCTTAATAGAAAATGCGTATCTAAATACCCATTCCCCGGAATTTCCTTCTGCAAGGCCATCCTGATATTGTTTGTCAATAATGGCAACAAATTCATCTCCATTACTTGCAGTCTGACCATCCTCAAATTGTAGACTAGCTTCATCTGCAATAAAAGATTTTAAAGCATCGTAATCTCTTGCCGCCCAAACCTTATCCATTGCAATAACAACATCAACAGATGCTTGACTTCCCATCATAACTGTTTGACCTTCCATAGGGGCAAATCCATTGGATTCCACCTCACATTCTTGACCACAAGAAGTTAAGATCAAACATAAACTAAATACGTATATAAGATTTCTCATAATTAAAAGTTTAAAAATTAGTTTACGAATATAGTTAATTTTTAGAGAGAAGAAGATATGCTTAGAACTAATAGAGTTTTAAAATAAGAAACCTCCGATTTCTCGAAGGCTTTATTCTGTGTAGTGTAGCGGTTTCGCTTGCTCCCCCTCTTGGGCTCGAACCAAGGACCCTCTGATTAACAGT
>Ga0208261_1000943_pt1 | contig 10768 bp, 14 predicted proteins | sample Knorr_S7_td_DCM__FD_185595 | JGI IMG/M metagenome (GOLD analysis project Ga0208261, IMG submission 185595) | Marine microbial communities from Southern Atlantic Ocean transect - Knorr_S7_td_DCM_ad_131m_LV_B (SPAdes) (version 3) | ecosystem: Environmental > Aquatic > Marine > Oceanic | place...
CTTCATCATTTTCAAAAAGAACTCTCACTTTTTCTTTATGAACATCTTTCATTCCTATCCATTTTAAAACATCAGCTTTACCAAGTTTTTTCCCTGATGAATGCATTAAGAATTGATAGTCGTCATGTATTAATTGATCTGCAGCTGCAGTATCAGCATCGTTTAATATTTTTGACATTTTTTCTATAATCGACATATTTTTTCTCCTTTTATTTTTAATTTTATGAATAAATTTTATCAGCTAGACCGTAACACAGTATAGCGCTTAATAGAGTCAAAATACCTGGTGCGATTATTCCTTCAACTGATGTTTTATCATTAACACCTAAGTTGCCTTTTTTATGAGACCATATGGCAAAAACGAAAGCAGCAGCATTTTGTAAAAATATTAAATTAAAAAAAGCCCATGTATTTTCTAGTCCACCTGGTCTTATAAATCCAACGTATATTGCCATTGCAACTGAACCAACAAAAATAGAACCGAAAAATCTTGTCATGATTGCTGCTCCATCACCCATACCATACTGGTCAACGAAAGCTTTAGTTGTGAACAGACATCTAAATGCATAAACTGCAAATGCTCCGAAGTGAACTATAAAAACTATTAAGTAAATTATTCCATTAAATTTTTCAATCATCTTATGCTCCTTTAACTATTATAAAATTTCCGACAGAATTATCTAACCGTATCTGTCTTACCGGTTTATATTCTTCAGAATTGTACCACTCCAAAGCTTTTTCATATGAAGGGAATTTAATCACCACTGTTCTTGGATATTTCCATTCACCTTCAAAACATTGAAATTCTCCACCTCTTACTAAATATTCACCCCCAAACTTTGTAACTATGTCAGTAACTTTTGCTAAATACTGTTTATAGTCTTCAGGATTAGTTACTTCAATTTGTGTAATTGCATATCCAGTCATTTTTGTTAATCCTTATAAAACTTTATTCATTTCCCACATTTGAACGCTTTCAATACATTCATCGTAAATAGGTTTTGCAATTGGATTTTGACCAGTAACAAATTTTTTCATTTCTTCTTGGTTATGAACTGAGACTTTAAACATAACATAACTTTTGTCTGGCGCTATTGCTGGGACTGTTTTTTCAACATGAGCAATGGTTTTCCTTACTCCCATTCCTTCATCTGATTGCATCCATCCCATGAATTTTTCAAATTTCCCTTCACCAGATTTAAATTTTGCTAGTGCAAGCATTTCTTTTTCCATATTTTCCTCCTAGTTTTTTAGTTTATTTAGAATAAAAGATTATTGTAACAACTTTATTACAAAGCTGCCATGTGAAATTTTGTGAACACTCTGAAGTTGCAAAGATTATATTTGATTTAGCGTTAAACCTTTTAAATTAGCTGGAACAGCTACATCCATCATTTTAGGATTTGCTAAATTAAGATTATTCATAATTTCAGCGTATTGTTCCTTTGAACTTACTTGAAGGCGTGGATTATTATTTTTTTCACTTTCAATAGTTGAATTTTTTTTTCCATTATAATCATGAGCTGGATATACTAACGTTTTTTCAGGTAACTTAAGAAGTCTATTAAATAAAGATTCATAAGCATCATAAGAACTGCCATTTTGAAAATCAGTTCTTCCTGTTCCGTTTATTAAAAGAGTGTCTCCAGTAAAAACTCTATCATTCATAAAATAGCTATAGGAGCAATCAGTATGACCCGGTGTATAAATTGCTTTAAGTTCGATATTTTCTACATTTATTTTTTCATTATCTTTTATTTTTAAATCAATTACTTCTGATTTAGATTTTTCACCCATTATTCTGGTACAGCTTGTTCTTTTATGTAACTCGTTTAACCCAGTTATATGATCAGCATGTATATGCGTATCTATTACTTTGACTAATTTTAATTCTAATTTTTCTAAAACTTTTATGTACTCATCTGTATGTTCAATTACAGGATCTATGATTAAAGCCTCTCGACCTTTTCCACTTGATACAATGTAAGTGTAAGTTGAAGATTTGGTATCAAAAAGTTGTTCAAATATCATATATATCAAAACAATATAAAAAATTGCATAGCAAATCAATCTTGCTTATAATAATTCTAAAAAACATTAAAGAGAGGAAAAAAATGACTTTAAAAATAAATAGTGTAGCTCCAGATTTTAAAGCTAGCACTCAAGAAGGTGATATCTCATTTCATGAGTGGTTAGGTGATAGCTGGGGAGTTTTATTTTCACATCCAAAAGATTTTACACCAGTTTGTACAACTGAGTTAGGTACATTGGCAAAAATGAAACCAGACTTTGATTCAAGAAACGTGAAAGTAATTGGTCTAAGTGTTGACCCTGTTTCTGATCACGTAAAATGGTTAGAAGATATTAAAGATGTTTGTGGAATGAAGCCTACTTATCCAATTATAGCAGATGAGAAATTAGAAGTTGCAAAACTTTACAATATGCTTGAAGGAGACGTGGGAACTACATCAATGGGCAGAACTGCAGTAGATAATGAAACAGTAAGAACTGTTTATGTTATCAGACCAGATAAAAGAATTGGTTTATTCTTAACTTATCCAATGACAACTGGAAGAAACTTTCAAGAGATATTGAGAGCAATAGACTCTATGCAAAGAACAGCAAAACATAAAATTGCTACACCAGCTGATTGGAAGCCAGGAGAAAAAGTAATTATTGTTCCTAAAGTTACAAATGAGGAAGCAAAAAAAATATATCCTGATGGATGGGAAACAATAAAACCATATTTAAGAAAAGTTCCAGATCCGCAAAAGTAATTTGGATACCAAGGTATTAAACCAACAATCTCAGCATTGGGAAAAAAATTTCTCAAGTAAGCCTGAGATGTTCGGTTTAGATCCAAGCGAGCCCGCAAAGAAATCGTTAAAATTATTTCAAGAAAAAAAAATAAATAAAATCGTTGAGCTAGGAGCGGGCCTAGGTAGAGATACAATATTTTTTGCTAAAAATTCAATTCATGTAAATGCTTTAGATTATAGCGGTTCAGGAATTAAAATTATTAATGAAAAAGCTGAAAAACAAAATTTATCAAAATATATTTCTACTAAAATATTTGATGTAAGAAAAAAATTACCCTTCGAAGACAATTCAATTGAAGCTTGTTTTTCTCATATGCTTTATTGTATGGCTTTAACGTTAAATGAGTTAGAAAATTTAAATAATGAAATTTACAGAATATTAAAACCAAATGGTATTAACATTTATACCGTTAGACATACTAATGATGGTGATTATAAAAAAGGTATTCACAGAGGCGAAGATCTTTATGAAAATGATGGATTTATAGTTCATTTTTTTTCAAAAGAAAAAGTTAATAGTTTATTAAATGGTTTCCAAAATTTAAAACTTGAAAACTTTGAAGAGGGTAAATTTCCTAGAAAATTATTTTTTGTTTGTAATAAAAAAAATTAAATTATTGTTTTCTATATTTTTTCATAGAAACATTAGCAAGCAGTAAATTTGGATCTATAAATATCTTAGATTCTTTAATTTTTTTAAATGATTTATATGCAAAAATTGCAACCGGCAGTTCAGTACAACCTAATATTATTTTTTTACATTTTTGATTAATTAAATTTTTAACAGCAGGTCTAATAGTTTTTTCTGCTTCTCTAACTTTACCCATTTTGACATATTTGATTGCTTTATTTACGCTACTTTTCTGTAGCGAATTTTTTGGACTTATTAGGTTAAAATTTTTATTAAAATACTTACTATAAACACCCGTTTTCAGTGTAGCTTCAGTGCAAAGAATTCCTATCTTTGTATTTTTTTTACATCTTCTTTTAGTATGTAAATAAACTTCTTTCGGCATACTTAAGATTGGAATTTTAATTTTTTTTTGTAAATCATCGTACCAATAATGAGCAGTATTACAGGGCATAACTATAAATTTACATTTATTTTTTTGAAGAAGGTGACAACCTTTAATTAAACTATTTAGAACATTATAATATTTCTTTATGTTTTCAGGTCTTCTTGGGATATTTGATTTATTATATAAAATAAATAGAGGATACTTCTGATCTGTTTTGCCTCTATTTATAACCGTAAGTTTATTGCAAAAGTCAAGACCTGCTTGTGTACCCATTCCACCTAAAATACCAATCATAATTATTTAAATTTATAAAATTTTTGTAACAATAATTTTTTAATCAATTATTATCAATTTATGCAAGAGATATATGTTGATGATATTGGCACAGGCTTTCCATTAGTTTTAGTTCATGGATTTCTTGGATCTTCAGCAATGTGGGGTCCTCAAAAAGAATTTTTTAGTAAATATTATAGGGTTATTGCACCAGCACTACCTGGTTTTGGGGAAAGTAAAAAAATTAAATCATTGAATAGTATAAATGCTATGGCTGAAACAGTTTTAAAAATATTGGACAAAAAAAAAATAAAAAAATTTAATTTAATGGGTCATTCCATGGGAGGCATGATTGTGCAGGAAATGGTAAATCTTTCAGGTGAAAAGGTAAATAAATTAATATGTTATGCAACTGGGTCAATAGGAGATATTCCTGGAAGATTTGAGACAATAGATGTGTCGCTTGAAAAATTAAAAGAAAATGGCATAGAGAAAACATCTAATAGAATTTCAAAAAAATGGTTTGTAGATGGTGATAAAGCAAAATATTTTTTTTTATGTGATAATGCAAATAAAGCAACTTCAGAAGAGGCTGCAGAAAATGCATTAAAAGCTTTAAAAAACTGGAGGGGATTAGAAAATTTAAAAAATATTAAAAATGAGACATTAATAATTTGGGGTGATAAAGATACCGCATATAGTTTCGATCAAGTTGACACTTTAAATAAAAATATACCAAATAGTAAAATTGCAATAATAAAAAATTGCTCACACAATGTTCATCTTGAAATTCCAAAAAAATTTAATGAAATAGTAAAAATTTTTCTAGATAATTAAATAATGAACTATCTAATTTTAGGTTTCGTAACTGGATTAAGTTTAATTTTAGCGATAGGAGCTCAAAATATATTTGTTATTGAGCAAGGTTTAAAGAAGCAATATGTATTTTTAGTTTGTTTAATTTGTGCTGTATCAGATTTAATTTTAATATTCATAGGTATTTTTTTATTTGAATATTTTAAAAATTTATTTACCAATAATATTGAACTAATATTTAATATCCTTTTATTTATTTTTTTAGTTTATTTTATTATTAGCAAATTAAGATTTAAATACGAAAATTTAGATCTAAATTTAAAAGAAAATAAAATATCTTTAAAAAATGTTGTGGTAAAAACCTTAGGTTTTACATATCTAAATCCACACGTTTATTCAGATACAGTTTTTTTTCTTGGAAATTTTTCTAAGAATTTTTTAATTACACAAAAATATTTCTTTGGAATTGGTGCTTCAATAGCTTCTTTTTTATTTTTTTTCTTTCTTGGTTACTTATCTAAATTTTCATCAAAGTACTTACAAAACATTAAGGCTTGGAAAACTATAAATTTGTTTATAATTATATTTATGAGCGTATTAGCCTTATTTGTTTTAAAAGATATTTTAAATTTTATTTAATATCAAAGTGTGGCAAGTTGTTACACTTCATCTTATTGATAATTTTTATTCTGTAACTATATGCTTAACATGAATTACACAGACACACATATTATATAGCAAATGAAATATTTTTATTTTTTTATATTTTTTATTTGTTCATTTGCGTCAAATGCTGCAGATGTCACAGTCGAAATGCTTAATAGATCTGGCAAAGAAAGCATGGTTTATTCAGAGAAGATTGTCAGAATTAATGTTGGAGATACAGTTTTTTGGAAAGCTACTGATAAAGGCCATAATGTTGAATTTATTAAGGGTGGTGTGCCAGAAGGAGTTGATAAGTTTAAATCAAAATATAATAAAGATGTAGATTATAAATTTACTATTCCAGGTATATACGCTTATTGGTGTACTCCGCATAAAAGCATGGGAATGATAGGATTTGTGGTTGTAGGTGATGACAAATCTAACCTAGATGCAATTAAAAGCATAAGATTTTCTGCAAAATCAAAAAAAATTGCGCCAGATTTAATTAATAGTCTTTAATTAACTACTTATTTGAAAATCCATACTTTCTAAGTCTTATATCTCCTGTTCGTGCATGAGCTTCCATTCCTTCGTATCTTGAAATTCTAGCTGCGGCGGCTCCAACTTCTTTAGTAGATTCTTTAGTCATTCTTTGAAAACTTAAAGTTTTAATAAATTTACCTACAAACAATCCACCCGTATATCTGCCGGCACCTTTTGTAGGAAGAATGTGATTTGTGCCAGAACATTTGTCTCCATAAGCAACTGTAGTTTCTTCTCCTATAAATAAAGAACCGTAGTTTTTTAATCTATCGTGAAACCACTTTAAATTTTTTGTTTGTACCTCTAAGTGTTCTGGAGCATATTCATCACTAATTTTTGCCATTTCTTCATCAGTTTCACAAAGCACAACTTCACCAAAATCTCTCCATGCATCCCCAGCACTTTGTTTTGGAAGCTCTGGTAAATCTGCAATTAATTCTGGCACTCTTTTTATTACTTCATCTGCTAATTTTTTACTTGTTGTAAATAACCAAGCAGGTGAGTTGTAGCCATGTTCAGCTTGACCAACTAGATCAACAGCAACTATTTCTGGATCAGCAGTCTCATCAGCTATCACTGCTATTTCTGTAGGTCCAGCAAACAAGTCAATTCCAACTTTTCCAAATAAAATTCTTTTTGCTTCTGCAACAAATTGATTACCTGGTCCAACCAAAATATCTGCAGGTGCATTTCCAAACAAACCATTTGTCATTGCAGCAATAGCTTGAACTCCTCCAAGATTCATAATTACATCGGCACCACATAAATCTGCTGTATATACGATTGAAGGATGAACACCCACATCAGGTTTTGGAGAGCTACATACCAATATATTTTTTACTCCTGCAACTTTTGCTGTAGTCACACTCATTACTGCTGATGCTATATGAGCGTATCTCCCAGCTGGAACATAGCATCCAGCCGTATTAACAGGGATTAATTTCTGACCTGCATAGAGACCATTTGATAATTCTACTTCAAAGTCTTGGCCATAATTTTTTAGTTGAGCTTCAGCAAATTTTCTAACTCTTTCATGTGAAAACTGAATATCATCTTTAGTTTTTTGATCTAAATTTTTTTTTATTTCCTCTATTTTTTCCTTTGAAACTATTATTTCACCTTCATACTTATCAAATTTTTTACCTAGAGCCTTACATCCTTCTTCTTTTGTTTTTTCTATATCTTTTAAAATATTTTCTACAATTTCTCTTGTCTTACTATCATCGGTCGATGAAGTTTTTGGTGATTTTTTTAAATATTTAATAGCCATAATTCTTAAAATCTTTAAAGCATAAATTAATCTAATGCAACTACAGCAGCTGCCATAGAAGCCAATCTTGCTGGCGCCTCATCTGATCTACTAGTAATTACCACGGGGACTTTACCTCCAACTACAACACCTGCGGCACACGCACCCATAAAATATATCATCATTTTTACCAAGCCATTTCCAGATTCAATATTTGGAACGAGTAACACATCAGCTTGACCTGCTACTATATTTTTAATTCCTTTAATTGCTGCAGATTTTTTTGAAATGCTATTATCAAATGCTAAGGGACCAAATACATCGGCATTTATTTTTTCTTTTAGTGCTAATTCAGTAATTTCTTTAGCATCTATTGAACTTTGGACACTATCTAGTACTTCTTCAGTAGCTGATAAAATAGCAACTTTTGGTCTTTCAATTCCAATTCTATTACAAAAATTTACAACATTTTTTAAAATATGAATTTTAGTTTTAACGTTTGGTAAAACGTTAAGTGCTCCATCAGTTATTATTAATGGTTTGTCTTCTTTATCTAATGTCATGTGCCAGATATGACTTAATCTCGTTTTTCCCATTAAATTATATTCTTTTTTTATTACTTCTTTCATTAAGACATCGGTATGAATGTGGCCTTTGACTATAATTTTAATTTTACCTTTCGAAGCAAGTTGAGCAGCTATTTTTGCTGTACTATTTTCATCTGGTTCATTAACAATTTGATATTTTGAAATATCAAACTTTAGATCCTGAGCACACTTTTCTATTTCTTCTTTATTTCCTATAAAAGTTGGAACTATTAGATTTTCCTTTACTGCATCCATAACTGATAGCATTGGCAAAGGTTTTCCAGCATTAACTATACCAGCAGTTACACCTTTTTTTTCATGAGCAACATCTAAAAGATTATTTGGGCAAATAGTTTCTTTATCTGAAATCATTTAATTGTTCCAAAAAGGACAGTTACTAGTAGCTAATAAATTTTTTTTTAAATTATCTGTTAATTTAAGAGTTGTAATAGACATGCCCGCCATTTCCATTGAAGTTGCATATCTTCCAACATAAGTTTTAATATTGTTTATTTTTGAAGAAGATAAATTTTCATTAACTCTTTTTGATACAATATACAACTCTTCTAGCGGCGTGGCTCCTAAGCTATTAATCATTATTGCAATGTTATCATTAGCAGTTAATTTTGAGTCTATAATTATTCTTTTATAAAGATCATCGACTAATTCATTAGCAGGTTTTAATTTTTCTCTTTTTATTCCAGGTTCTCCGTGTATCCCCATTCCTATTTCTATTTCATCATCATTAATTTCAAAGGTGGGCTTTCCTGCTTCTGGTAATATACAGGGAGATAGAGCAACACCAAGAGTTCTGATGTTGGTGTTTGCTTCACTCGCAGTATTAAAAACTTCCTCTAGCGACGCACCTGATTCTGCGATAGCTCCTGCGATTTTAAAAACAAAAATCATACCAGCTATACCTCTTCTTTTAGATTTTTCTTCAACACTTGCACTTGCAATATCATCTGCAACAATTATCTTTTTTGTTTTTATACCTTCAGCTTCAACCATTTCACAAGCCATTTCAAAATTCATTACATCTCCACCATAGTTACCTATGATACACAAAACACCATTTCCGTTATCTGCATTTTTAATTGCTGAAACCATTTGTTCAACAGAAGGAGAAGCGAAAACAGATCCTATTGCACATGCATCTAAAAAACCTGTACCCACATATCCTGTAAATACAGGAAGATGACCAGAACCACCACCAGTAACTATACCAACTTTTTTTGATGCTTTTTTTGCTCTTGTTATAACTCTACCATTATCTTTTGCTAAAGCATAAACATCAGGGTGAGATTTTATAAGTCCATCAATAGACTCTTCAACAAAATCACTAGGTTTATTGATTATTTTTTTCACGACTATTTTTATATTTTAGTTTTTAAACTATATATACTATTAAAATGATAAAACCATTTAAAGTAGATATATCAGATAAATATTTGCAAAATATATATTCCAAGGTGAAAAATTACCCATGGCATGAGATGCCAGATGACGGTGGATGGTCTTATGGAACTAATTTAGATTATATGAAAGAGATTTCAAATTATTGGGTTGAAAAATTTGATTGGAGGAAAACTGAGAAAAAAATTAATAATTTCAAAAATTTTAAATCAAAAATAGAAGGAATTGATATTCATTTTATTCATGAAAAAGGAAGTGGCTCAAATCCAAGACCTCTGTTATTAAGTCATGGTTGGCCAGGATCAATAATTGAGTTTTTAAATATTATAGATCAACTTGCGCATCCAGAAAAATTTGGAGGCAATGTAGAAGATTCCTTTGATGTAATTGTGCCATCATTACCAGGATTTGGATTTTCTGGAAGACCATCAAAACCGATTGGTCCAAGAAAAATGGCATCAATTTTTAACTTATTAATGACAAATGAACTTGGATACAAAAAATATATAGCTCAAGGAGGTGATTTTGGCGGAACGATTGCAACTTGGCTTGCGTACGATTATCCAAAATCATGCGAAGCGATCCATATAAATATATTAATTGTTAGACATCCTGACGGACCACAAACTAAAGAAGAAAAAGAATGGGAAGAAAGATTTGAAAAAGACCAGATTGAAGAAAATGGATACAGAACTCAACAAGGTACTAAACCCCAAACGCTAAGTTATGCAATGATGGATAGTCCAATTGGTGTTGCTGCGTGGATTATAGAAAAAATGCGTGGTTGGTCTGATATTAAAAATGGTGACATTGAAAGTGTTTATTCAAAAGATACACTTTTATCAAATATAATGGTTTATTTGGTTACTAAAACTTTTAATACAGCTTCTTGGATTTACTATGGAAGAAGAGAAGAAGGAGGAAGATATTTACCAAAAGAAAATTTACCTATCAAAGTTCCAACGGCAGTAGCTTTATTTCCAAAAGAATATTTAGAATGGGCACCAAGATCTTATGTTGAAAGAATTTATAACATTAAAAGATGGACTAAAATGTCAAAAGGGGGACATTTTGCAGCTTTAGAACAGCCTGATTTATTAGTTAAAGATATTAGAGAATTTTCAAACAATTTATGAATTTAAAAGAATTTATAAAAAAATCACCTAAAGCTGAACTGCATTTGCATATTGAAGGTACATTGGAACCTGAGCTTATGTTTTTTTTAGCGAAAAGAAACAATGTAGAAATTCCATATAAAAATATTGGTGATGTTAAAAAAGCATATAATTTTAGTAATTTAGATTCTTTTTTAAAAATTTATTATGAAGGAGCTAAAGTATTAATACAAGAACAAGATTTTTTTGATCTTACATGGGCTTACATATTAAAATGTAAAGAAGA
>Ga0208261_1000944_pt1 | contig 10762 bp, 9 predicted proteins | sample Knorr_S7_td_DCM__FD_185595 | JGI IMG/M metagenome (GOLD analysis project Ga0208261, IMG submission 185595) | Marine microbial communities from Southern Atlantic Ocean transect - Knorr_S7_td_DCM_ad_131m_LV_B (SPAdes) (version 3) | ecosystem: Environmental > Aquatic > Marine > Oceanic | place...
ATAAAATGCACCCTCGCCAGGAAATGCTTTGAAATTAATATTATTATCTTCCAAGCATTTTTGAAGTTTCGACTCAGCTTTATCCCACATTTCTTCGTCACCAACTCTTTTATCTGGTCGTAATGATAAAGCTATTCTAACATCATTAAAATTGAATATATCATAGGTTTGTTTAAACATTGCAATTAAAGAATCAATTTCATGATCTACCTGATCTATTGTACAAAATATATGAGCGTCATCCTGAGAAAACGGCCTAACTCGAGTCAAACCTTGTACAACACCTGATCGTTCAAATCTATGCAGGCGTCCAAAATCTGCCACTCTAAACGGCAACTCTCTGTATGATCTTAAACCTGACTTATATAAAACTGCATGAGCTGGACAATTCATTGGCTTTATACCAAACTCTCTATCTTCAGCCAAAACAAAATACATATTATCCTTATAATTATCGTAATGTCCTGATTGCTTCCATAAATCAGTCGAAAAGATTTGCGGTGTAATCACTTCTTGGTATTCATATTGATGATATAGTTCACGTACATAATTAATTAATTCGTTATAGATTATTGTTCCTTTCGGCAAGAAAAATGGACTAGCAGGTGCTATTGGATCCATGAAAAATAAATCTAATTCTTTTCCTAAAACACGATGATCTCTTTTTTTTGCCTCTTCGATTAATTCCAAATGATTATCTAATAACTTTACTGAATCAAAAGCTGTACCATAAATTCTTTGCATCATAGGTCGTTTTTCATCGCCCCGCCAATATGCACCAGCAACTGAAAGGAGTTTGAAAGCTTTTACATCTTTACTTGAATCAACATGGGGTCCAGCACAAAGATCTTGAAAACCACCATGTTCATAAATTGAAATATCTTCATTTTTGTCTATTTCTTCTATAATCTCTAATTTAAATGGTTGTTCGGAGAACAAATCTAAAGCTTCACTTCTTGTAATAATTAGTTTTTCAAAAGAAAGATTCTGATCAATTTCTTGTTGCATTATTTTTTCAATTTCCTCTAAATCAGTTTCTGATAATCGTTTATCTAATACAAAATCATAGTAAAATCCATCTGTAATTACCGGACCAATACCAAATTTTGTATCTGGATATAATTTACATACAGCAGATGCCATTATATGTGCAGCTGAATGCCTTAATGCGTGATATTTATCATCTTGTTCCAACATATTGTCTATGTTCCAAAATCCTCTTGTTTTAATATTTGTTTTAATTATTTATATTAGATATAAAACAACTACACAATTCTATCACATTATACAAATTTAATTTTTTGTTAATTGATTAAAAAAAACTAATAACTTAATATAAATTAGCTAAACCAATTTTACTTTATCTACTGGACGATAATGCGTTACAAAGAAGCACTTAAAGATTTAATGAGCCTAACTGATTTTGGGATTATTTCTAATAACAATACTGCCAAAAAAAGACGTTATGATTTAAATAGGATTATTAAATTTTCTAGTTTATTTGGAAATCCTGAAAACTCTTCTCCTAACGTACACATTGCTGGTACGAAAGGAAAAGGAAGTACTGCAGTATTTATCTCATCGATATTGGAAACTGAAGGATACAAAACAGGATTATTTACTTCACCACATATTCATAAACTTACCGAGAGAATTCAAATTGGAGGCAAAGAAATATCCAAAACAAAATTTTCTAAATCATTTTACGAAATGTGGCCTGATGTTCAATTGTATAACGAACAAAATCCTAATAACCGGATAACGTTATTCGAATTTTTAACTATTTTAGCCTTTTATATTTTTGATAAAGAAAATACTGATATCAATGTCATTGAAGTTGGTTTAGGGGGAAAGTTGGATTCTACCAATATTCTTACTCCACATATTAGTATTATTACATCTATCAGCTTGGATCACACCAGAATATTAGGAAATACATTACAAGAGGTAGCACTACAAAAATCAGGAATAATTAAACAAAATAAAATGACAGTTATCGCACCGCAAAAACCTGAAGTTTTAAAAATTATCAAAGAAGTCTGCGAAGAAAAAAATAATCAATACATTGCAATTCAAGAATCTTGTGAAATTACCCCAATAAAAAAATCAAAAGATTTTCAAACATACATTCTAGATTCTGAATTTGGAAAAAATTCATTGACAATTCCCCTTCTTGGAGATTATCAAATAGAGAATTCCGCAACAGCATTTATAGCTGCAAAATTATTGCAAAAATCCAATTTCCCTATATCTGATATATCTATAGAAAATGGATTTAAGGAAACATATTGGCCATGTAGACTCGAAAAGGTTTCTAATAAACCTTTGATCATATTAGATGGAGCTCACAATCCATACTCAATAGAAAAAATGATACAAGCTATATATGGGTACTACACTTTTCGTAATATCACAATAATCTTGGGGACATCAAAAGATAAAGATATTAAAGATATGGTAAAAGTACTTTTGGATAATGATAAAGGTAATGCTAGGTATATTGCCAGCCATTCTAGACACCCCAAACATACTCCAACAAATATCATTCAAGATACTTTTAAACACTTCGGTATCACCATTCCAGGCGTAAATTCAATAAAAAAATCCATCGAAATAGCAAAAAACACATCAGAACCTGATGATTTAATTCTTATAACAGGATCCTTATTTATTGCTGCAGAAGCTCGTGAAAAAATATTAGGGATTTCTAAAGAAAGCTATATATTTAATTCTTAATACATTACTTCTCAATTCATAATCTTTATCATATACTACAAATTGTGTCACTTTTATTTATCATTTGAAGATTTTGATGGTCGCGAATGTGAATACTAATTCTGGTAGAGTTGTAATTACTGGTATGGGAATCATTTCTCCTCTTGGAAATGATGTAGATACCTTTTGGGATAAATTAATACACGGTACATCTGGAATAGGACCAATGACTCTTTGCGATACCACAGATTACCCTTGCAAAATTGCTGGAGAAGCATCTGAATTTGATCCACATGAGTTTATTGAAGCTAAAGAATCCAACCGTTTGTCTAGATTTATTCAGATAGCTATTGCTTCAGCTCTTATGGCTGTTGAACATAGCCAATTAAACCTAAGTAAAATTGACCTTAATAGAACCGGAGTTATATTGGGTAACGGTAATGGCGGATTCCCAACATTAGAAAGCTCAATGAGGACTTTAGTATCCAGAGGAGGGTCAAAAATATCTCCTTTCTTTATACCAACTGTCCTTCCCAACATGGCATCTGCAGCTGTAAGTCGATTTATCAAAGCTACAGGTTATAATGCCACAATAGCAACTGCCTGTGCAGCTGGAACACATGCTATAGGAGAAGCTGCAGAAATAATCAAACGTGGCACAACAGATATTATGATAACCGGGGGAACTGAAGCAGGGATTAGTCAATTAGGCTTGGCCGGATTTTGTTCAATGCGAGCCCTCTCAACATATGATGGAGATCCTACTAAAGCAAGCAGACCTTTTGACAAAAATCGCGATGGGTTTGTGCCTGCTGAAGGTTCAGGAACTCTTATATTAGAAGAACTCAATCATGCATTGAATAGAAACGCTACTATTTATGGGGAAATAATTGGTTTTGGTGTTTCTTCAGATGCGTTTCATCCAGTTCAACCAGAACAAAATGGACTACAAGCTGCAAATGCAATGTCTTTGGCCCTTGGTCAAGCAAATTTACTTCCTAAAGATATTGACTATATCAATGCACATGGCACCTCTACGCCCTTAAACGATATGATTGAAACTAAAGCAATTAAACGTGTATTCGGAGACGATGCAATTAATACACCAATAAGCTCTACCAAATCCATGATTGGTCACGCTCTTGGAGGAGCAGGCGCAATGGAAGCAATAGCATGTATCCAAACCATAAACTCAGGAATAATCCACCCAACGATCAATTTAGATACACCAGATCCGGAATGTGATCTAGATTATGTTGCAAATGAATCTAGATGCTCTGATGTATATAATGTTCTATCAAATTCATTTGGCTTCGGCGGGCAAAACTCATGCATCATATTACAAAAATATAGAGATTAAGATTCGGGACTTAAATATTTCGGAGCACGATTTTCTAACTCTTTTTGTTTCAAATATATCCACCATTTTATTATATAAAGCGATAAGAGAATTGAAACAAAAAACAAAATTAACAACATACCAATTAACGTTGCTGATTCCACCCAAAATTGGGTGGGAAATAATCTAATTAAATTAGATGTTAGGGGATTTAAAATCCATTTATCATTACTGAAACTTAATTGATGAAAAATAATAAAAAGCTGATTAAATGCAATACTTGATATTACACCGAATAGTAAAACTAACGAAATTGCAAAATAGCTTGTTATATTTATCAAGGAAATTATTTGCCGCGCATACCCCCCACCAGACATAAAAAAACCTACAGTAAGTACTAGCATTACATATATTATTAATCCTTCTTGTATTCGATATAAAAATTCAAGTAAATTTTTCACATCCTTCATATGATCTATTTCTCTTTGAGTAAATACATTTACAATTTCACCATTTATATTTTGTTTTTTAACATCAAGAAATTCGTCTTCTGAATTAAAATAACTAATAATATCTAATGCAATTTCAGATAGTTGAATACGTGTGAACGGTAACTTTTCTGCATAACCACCTGCATACTGTTTGGCCTCATAGACTCTATGTCTATCAAATCCATTGTCATACCAATCAAAAGAATTAAATGCTATTCGCACTAGAAACAAAGTAGCAATAAATGTAATACTAAATATAAAGAGTACTTTATATAATATTCGAAATGGCTTATCTAGAGTAATCATGTAAAAATGTTATTTCTATTTGTATAACTAGTCAACAATTCATTAATTAACTGTAGGAAATAGATATGATAAATATAAATCCAACTGAACAATTTTCAGATCTTGTCAACTTAATACAAACTCTGAGAGGACCTAACGGCTGTCCCTGGGATAAAGAACAGACACATGAAAGTTTAAAGTCAAATTTGATTGAAGAATCGTATGAAACACTGAATGCTATTGATAATAATGATCAACAAAATTTATCAGAAGAGCTTGGTGATGTTTTGCTTCAAATTCTTTTTCACTCCGATATTGCAGAAAAAAATGATGAATTTACAATAAATGATGTAATTTATAGTTTACAAAAAAAACTCATAGAACGACATCCACATGTATTTAGGTTAAAAACCTCGCTATCATCAAACGAAGTTGTATCGCAATGGGAAGAAATAAAAAAACAGAATTTATCTTCAAAAGGCTTAACTTCTGCTTTAGATTCAGTTACCCCCAATTTACCTGGCTTAATGTATGCCACCAAAATTCAGAGAAAAGCTGCTTCCTATGGCCTTGATTGGAAAGATATAGATGGTGTAATAGAAAAATTGCAAGAAGAAATATTGGAATACAAAAAAGCTGATACAAAAACATCCAAACAAGAAGAACTTGGGGATATATTTTTTACTTTGGTAAATTTCGCTAGATGGATCGATATAGATTCTGAAATAGCTTTACAAGAAAGTACTTCAAAATTTATTACAAGATTTAAACGAATTGAAAATTATTGCACTAGAACAGAAACAAAATTTAATGAATTATCTTTTGAAGAAAAAGAAAATCTTTGGGAAAAATCAAAAAGTACCAAAATATAATATCACATTGAGTGCTGAAATATTTTCCCCTCTGTACGTATTGAAGGTGCTATAACTAAATCTGCCTGTTGCATTTCTTTAAGATTATATGCACCACACATTCCCATTCCTACCTCTAAGGCCCCAATGAGATTTTGAGTCCCATCTGTGCGACTTGATGGTCCGTATAAAAGTTGTTTTATAGAACCTTTCACTCCTGCATTTATTCTAATACCCCTAGGCAAGGCTGGATGAGGAGTAGCCATTCCCCAATTAAAACCTCTACCAATAGCTTCTTCAGTTTGAGCAAAAGGGGTACCGATCATTACTCCATCAGCACCAGAGGCAATTGATTTACACAAATCACCACCTGTTCTGATACCTCCATCTGTGAATATTGGTACATATTTGCCAGAATCATTATAATACTGCTCTCTTGCAGCAGCACATTCCATAGTTGCTGTTACTTGTGGCACACCAACTCCAACTACTTCTCTTGTTGTACAAGCAGCTCCTGGACCTACTCCCACTAATAAACCATCAATACCACAATTCATAAGTTCTTTAGCAGCGCCAAATGATGCACAATTACCAACTAATAAAGGTACTTTTACAATTTCTTTTAACGTATCGAAATTTAATCCTACATTACTTTTTGAAAGATGCCTTGCTGTTGTCACCGTTGCTTGTATCACAACTAAATCAGCTCCAGCATCAACTGCAACAGGGGCTAGTCTTTTAGCATTTTGCGGGGTAAATGATACTGCACAAATTGCACCTTGGTCTTTAATTTGTTTGATTCTTACAGCAATCAATTCTTCTCGAATAGGTTGTGCATATATTTCTTGCATCAAATTCGTAGCCTGTGTAGCATCAGAATTGACAATTCTATCAATTATCTCATGGTAGTCTTCATATCGTGAATATATACCCTCAAGGTTTAGAACCCCAAGTCCGCCCATTTGGCTCATTAATATTGCATATTCGGGAGACATAACGGCATCCATAGCAGAAGCTAACACAGGAATATCGAGTTTGTATTCTCCAATATAAACACTTAAATCAGTTTGATCTGGATTAATTGTGATCTCACCTGGCACAATCCCGACATCTTCAAACCCATAAGCATGGCTTATAGTTTTAAATTGACTCGATTGCCCAAAATTATCCGACACAACCACTATCCTTCATATTTCAAGAAAATTAATAATGTGTATATTACTACAATTTCGAATTCCGTAATAGTCTGTTTTTACTATCGTATATAAAATTTATTGATATTTGACCAAAGATGTAATGATTGATAGTATCTACTGGCAGTCCACATCTGGGATGAGCAAAGATAGTCTTAAATTGATAACTACTGCTAGGATCTTTTACAACCTAGACAGATAAAATATAAATATCCCAGCGGCTCAATAGAGTCGTTTTTTTATTTAAATTAGAAATGAATATAAATGAAAATAGGAAAAATAACAGATATTAAGGGAATAACCGTAGGTCATTATACTAATAAAGAAAAAGGCACTGGTTGTACTGTACTTCTTTGTGAAAACGGAGCTACAGGTGGTGTAGATGTTAGAGGAACTGCACCTGGAACAAGAGAAACTGATTTATTAAAATCAGGTCAATTGGTTGAAAAAATCCATGGAATATCTCTAAGTGGCGGAAGTGCGTTTGGTCTTGATACAGCAGGTGGTGTAATGAGATATCTTGTAGAAAAAAACGTTGGATATAACATTGGAACAAATGTCATACCAATTGTTCCTAGTGCTATTTTATTCGATTTGAACCTAGTGAGTAATGATTTCAGCCCCGGTATAACCGAAGGTTACACAGCAGCAAAAAATGCATCTATTGAATTTGAAGAAGGCAGTGTTGGAGCTGGAACCGGAGCTACTGTATCCAAAATGTTAGGATGGGACATGTGTCTCAAGGGGGGTATTGGAAGTTATTGTATAACCTTAGATAATGGTGTACAAATTGGTGCAATTGCAGCAGTTAATGCGTCTGGAGATATAGTTAACCCAAAAACTGGAACCCACATATCAAAACCCTTCGATAGAAAAAATAAAACTTTTGATACCTATGTAGATTCTTTATTAAATTCATCCATACCATCAGATAATAAAGATCAAAATATTAGAGAAAACACAACATTAGGTATAATCGCTACTAATTTATGTTTGGATAAATCCCAAACTAACAAACTTGCAGAAAGAGGACAAGATGGATTTGCCATGTCCATACAACCATGCCATATGCCAGGCGATGGTGATGTTGTTTTTTCAATATCTACGTGGGAATCTCAACAAAATGTCGATAGATCAACCCTTACATCAATTTATGCCCTAGCTCCTATAGTTATGTCTGAAGCAATTATTCGAGGCGCTACACTTGCATCATCTCTAGGTGGGGTACCTAGCTCTAGCGAAATAAAATTATCGAAAGATTAAAATGAGAACATCAATAACAGATATTAAGAAAAAAAAACATTCATCTTTTTCTATGTTAACAGCTTATGATTATTCAACAGCTAAAATTGTTGAATCCTCTGGAATAGAAATTATATTAGTTGGCGATAGTCTTGGACAGGTTGTGCTTGGGTATGACACCCCTGTTATGGTAACAATGGATGATATACTTCACCATTTACGTGCTGTTGTCAGGGCAACTTCTAAAAGCCATATAGTTGCTGATATGCCCTTTTTAAGTTATCAAACTGATGAGTCTACTGCTATAAAAAATGCCGGAACTCTATTACAAAAAGGAAATGCTCAATCAATTAAACTTGAAGGTGGAGAATCTATAGCTGAACTTGTGAATAAAATGGTCAAAATTGGCATACCTGTAATGGGGCATATCGGACTCACACCTCAGTCAGTCAATCAGTTTGGTGGATTCAAAATTCAGGGAAAAAATGTTACGGAGGCATCAAAAATAATTAATGATGCCTTATGTTTAGAAGAATCAGGTGCCTACTCAATTGTATTAGAAGGCATACCTACAGAAGTAAGTAAAATTATTACTGAAAAACTTTCAATACCAACAATTGGTATTGGGGCTGGTCAATATTGCGATGGCCAGGTTCAAGTAATACACGATATTCTAGGATTATATCCTGATTTTAGCCCAAAGCATGCCAAACAATATATAAATCTCAGTGAAATTATACAAAATGCAATAAAAGAATTTATCAGTGATGTTGAAAATAAATCCTTTCCAAATAAAACAAATTCATCTTTTCTCAAAAACGAAGTTGCAGAAATAATGAAAAAAAATTTCTCATAAATTTATGAAGATAATAAAATCTATACCACTGATGCAAAGTATATCCAATAAAGCCCATAAACCTGTTGGCCTAGTTCCAACGATGGGTTCGATACATGAAGGTCATATCAAATTAATCAATGCTTCAAAAAAACAAAACACTACTACTATAGTTACTCTATTTGTTAATCCAGCACAGTTTGCGGAAAATGAAGACTTTCATACATATCCTAGAAATTTTCAAAAAGATAAAAAACTACTATCTGATTTAGGAGTGGATATATTATTTGCACCAGAAACCTCACAAATGTATCCCAGTGGATTCCAAACTAGTGTGATTAATGATCGTTTAAGCTCTGCACTTGAAGGTGAAAAGAGACCTGGTCACTTCAGAGGAGTTTCAACAATTGTTTCCAAATTACTAAATATAACAAAACCCAATAATGCCTACTTTGGTCAAAAAGACTTCCAGCAACTACTAATAATCAATAAATTAAATAATGATCTAAATCATGGAGTAAAAATCGTATCAATTCCGACAGTACGCGAGAAGGATGGACTTGCTTTAAGTAGTAGAAATATCCATTTGAATCAAAGCGAACGAAAAACAGCAAATAAAATATACGCTTCATTAAAACATGCTGAAAGCTTATACTTGAATGGAGAAGTAAATTCAGATTCTATTATTTATGCTATTCAAACATACCTTTTAAAAGAATCATTAATAAAAATTGAATATATTAGTATTCGTGATAAATTTACTTTTGAGGATGTATCTACCGTTATGCCAGGATCAATTATATTAATTGCAGTTTCCATTGGCAAAACAAGGCTTATTGATAATTTAATAATTTAAGGAAAGTTTATGAAAATATTACTAACAAATGACGATGGCGTTTATGCCCCAGGAATATGGGCTGTAGCAAATGCGTTGTCTGAAAACCATGAAATTTCAATCGTTGCTCCAAATAAAAACTGTAGTGGAGCTGGTTGTTCTATTTCCCTATTTACCCCAGTTACGATAAATTGTTTAAATGATTTGCCAAATTCTAATATCAAATTTCCTTGCTACGCAACCAGTGGAACACCTGCCGACTCAGCAATTCTCGGGCTTGAAACATTAATTGGAAAAGTAGATTTAGTGATTTCTGGTATAAATAATGGAAGTAATTTCGGTGACGATGTTGTCTTTTCTGGAACAATTGGAGCAGCCCTACAAGGATATGTAAGAAAAATACCTTCAATTGCTCTTTCAATAGGTTCCTTAACACCAGATGATTTTGAAATCGGAGCAAAAGTTGCGACATTAATGGCCGAAGTATTTGAATCAAAGATATATGAGGATATATCTTTACTCAATATAAATTTACCAAATAAAAAACTCTCTGAAATAAAAGGAATAACACAAGCTAACTTAGCTGATCGAGTATATTCAGATTCAATAAATGTGGAAGATTTCCGAACGCAACGTTTTCATTGGGTTACGAGAACTAGACCTGATTGGGATGAGACAGAAAATACTGATGTCTGGGCAGTACGAAATGATCTGATCTCAATTACACCGATGACAAGTAATTTAAGTATTGAAAAAAATCCAGAAAATCTTTCATCTCTATTAGATTATTTAGCACTTCATCTTGGAATTCCAAAGAAATGATTATAAGAGAATAACTACCTCTTCATCATTAACTTTGAATTTAGTTCCGTATGGAGTGGACATTTCTTGCATTTTAGAAACAACATCAGGTAGATCTGATGGTTTCCCAAATACTGGAGGTCCATTACCATCAATAGTTCCAGGGATAAATGAT
>Ga0208261_1000946_pt1 | contig 10752 bp, 10 predicted proteins | sample Knorr_S7_td_DCM__FD_185595 | JGI IMG/M metagenome (GOLD analysis project Ga0208261, IMG submission 185595) | Marine microbial communities from Southern Atlantic Ocean transect - Knorr_S7_td_DCM_ad_131m_LV_B (SPAdes) (version 3) | ecosystem: Environmental > Aquatic > Marine > Oceanic | place...
CAAAGGCTTTTTGAGCTGCTTGAACTGCTTTATCTACGTCAGAAGCACTTGCCTCAGGAACAACTGCCCAGGGTTTATTATCTTCCGGATTTAAAGTTTCAAAAGTTTTTTTAGTATCAGAGTCAACCCATTGTCCCCCTATAAACATTTTATATTTTTTTAATTCAGGCATTTTGTATATGATCTTTAATTGCTTTATTTACATCATATGAGCATTCAATACTACATAGATGTTTGCCTACAGGTATTATTTTTACTTCAGAGTTTTTAATTTTTTTACTCAGATTATCAGACATTTCTGGAGTTGAGCCTACATCACCTTCTCCAGTCATCACAAGTGTTTTGACATTAATATTTTCAAATTTTTCGTTATCTTTATGATTTACAAACAACGAGTAAACTTTAATAAAGTTGTCCATATTATTATTGTTAAGTATTGAGAAAATTTTATCTGAAATTAGAGGATTTTTCTCAATAAAATCCTTATTAAACCATCTATTGAGTGCGTCTTTTGTCAGTTTTTTATCTTTTTTTGTCTGTTCAAACCTTTCATTTACTATCTTCTGTTCATTATCAGATCTATTAAATATTGAGCACAACAATGTTAGGGATTTCAATCTATCACTAAATCTCGTTGCAAAGTTTCTGCAATCAAAGAGCCTATTGAAAATCCAATAAGGTGAATTTTACTAAATTTTAATTCATCAATAAGATCAATAATTTGATCTGAAAAATCATCAAAACTTATTTTTTCTTTATTTAAAGGTGTTCTACCGTGTCCAAGGATATCATAAATTAAAACTGTATTATCAAATTCATTAATTTGTGGATCCCATATATTATGATCAAGACCCACACCATGAATAAATACTATTGGAATTCCTTTTTTTTGATTTAGTTTATAGAATGTACCTTTAGAATCTGTTGCATTGATCATTATTATTTTGGATCAATGCCCATCTCCTTCATATCTTGGTATCTATCACCTGTTCTTGCATGAGCTCTACCTGTCGAAGCGCCACCAATTGCAATAACAATTTCATCATCAAATGGAGCATCATGAATTGTAAACTCATGTGTAAGATAATATGGTCTTAAACCAGAGTCTGTTTTGTGCATCATTGGAATAGATATTTTTGATCCAGCCGGACCTCTTGTATTCGTAAAACTTAAATAAGAAGTTCCTCCAACAGCATCTCTGAACTTATTACCAAATCTTAATGTATGAATAAATGCTGATGCATGTTCTATTTCTCCATTTAGTCCAACCACACCTGCTTTCCCATACGCTAATATTTTATCAGGAGAGCCTATTTCTTTTATAAGTTCAGGAACCAATAAATCTCCGAGTTTAGGAGCTAGATCTAAAATAATGGGTTTTAAGTCTTCCACAAAACCTTTTCCATCCCAAGGATTTTTAAAAACTGCAGCAACAGAAACCATCAAAACTGGTTCTTTAGCTTCTTTTCCACCTTCAATAAAAGTCTTATCTACAAATTTAGTAAACTTACGTAATTCTAATTTCATTTTTTAATTCTATGTGTAAAGCTATCTCTTCTAAAACTGTATAACGCTTTTGGATCTACATCAACATCTATAACAACTGGTTTATTTACTTTTAATGCACTTTTTACTGCCTCATTAACTTCTGATAATTTTTTAACTTTAATTCCTTTAGCACCATATAGTTTCGCAACTTCATCAAAAGGAGGACTTTGAATATCAGCTCCTAAATATCTTTCACCATAGAAATCTTTTTGATAAGCTTTTTCTGCCCCCCAACTTTTATTATTCATTACAATTGTAATTGTGTTAATGCCATGCTCTACAGCTGTACTTAATTCAGAAATAGTCATTCCAAATCCACCATCACCCATTAAACTAACAACTGTTTTATTAGGTTTTGCAACCTTTATTCCCAAACCACATGCAAATGAGAAGCCTACTAAACCAAAATCAAGGGGTGTGAAAAGGGAAGGAGGATTGTAATATTCTAAAGCATCTGTTGCTTGAAGACAAAGTGTTCCAGCATCAAGTGTTATTGCAGTATTTTTTGGTAGTACTTTTCTTAATTCTCTGAATAGACCGTTCGGTTGGATTGGAAAATTTTTTGACTTTATATTATCTCTATCTTTAAGAAATTTTGATCTCTCTAATAAAAAGCTATTTGTCCATTCTTTGTAATTGAAAATTTTATTTTGTTTTCTTAATTCAGCTAAAATTTGATCTGTCACAAGTGCAGCATCGCCATGAATACCTACATTAATTGGAAAGTATCTTCCTATCATTGTTTTTTCTAACTCAATTTGTACAATTTTCGCATTTTTATTTATATTGTCATACGAATAGAAAGTAGAATTGAAACCAAGTCTTGTACCAATTGCAATAATTAGCTCTGCCTCTTTGACTAATCTTGATGCAACAATATTTCCTCTAGGTCCCATTTGTCCAGCATTTAACTTATGACTGAAGGGAATTGCATCTCCATGTCCTGCTGCAGTTACAATTGGAATATTTAAAAATTCAGCAAGCTTTGTTACAGACTTAAATTTTGAATTATATTTTATTCCTCCTCCAGCAACAATTACTGTTTTTTTTGAGTTGAGAATAAGTTTTATAGTTCTATCAATTGAATTCTTTTTACTTTTTAAGTCACTTTCAGCTTTATAGGATTTTTTATTTTCATTAATCATAAACTTTGAAGTATCAGAAAGAACATTTCTTGGAAGGTTTATACAAACTGGTCCTCTGCGTGGTGACATTGCAAGATTAAAAGCATCTCTAAAGGCCGTTGGTATATGACTTGCCTTTTTTACTGTCCATGTTTTTTTTGTTATAGGATCAAAAAGTGATTGTTGATCAAGTCCTTGAAAGGCGTCCTCCATCTTATCTTTAGTAGAATATAAACCTGCAATAGATACCACAGGAGAAAATGCTGCTTTTGCTTGTGCTATGCCTGTAACGAGATTAGTTGCTCCTGGACCGTTTTGGCCGGCAATTATTACACCTGGTTGATTAGAAGCTCTTGCATATCCATCTGCCATATGCGTTCCAGTTCTTTCGTCTCTTACACCTATAAACTTGATTTTCTTTTCATGATATAATGCATCAAACATCTCCATTGTAGCTGAACCAATTAAACCAAATACGTGTTTAACTTTTTCTTTTTTTAAGGATTTCACTGCCGCTTGACCACCGGTCAAGGTATTCTTGGTCTTGATCACGATACTTTTTTAACTTCAGTATCTAGATCATCTTTAAAGTTAGGCATTACTTTTTCAGTGAATAGCTTAATACTTTTCATACAATCTTCATGTTTAACACCAGGAAAGTTAGACCAAACTTGAAGATTTTGAAGATTAAGCTCTGATTGAAGTTCTTTAATCTTATCTGTTACATATTCAGGAGTACCAAATAACATATTTCGCTTATGTAAAAACTCGTAATTAAGAAGATCTAATTTACCTTTTGTTTCTGGAAGCTCTTCACCAGGATCCATGTGATTACCAAGACCTCTCCAATGACAAACCCATTTCATATAATTTACCATATGTTGTCCAGCTTTCTCTTTGGCCTCTTCCATAGTATCAGCGACAAACATATCTCTAACGAGAGTAACGCCTTCACCTAAAGGAACATTTTTTTTAGTAACTTCTGATCTTTTATTTTTGTATGCTTCAAATCTTATTTTCAATGCTTTAACTGTAGGTATCCACATAATTACATTTATATTATTTTCTGCAGCCCACTCTATAGATCTTATACCATCAACAACTTGATGTATTGGAGGGTGTGGATTTTGATAAGGCTTTGGAAGAACACTAATTTTTTTCATAGTGCTATCTGCCATATTCATAAATTCTTCACTTGGAGGGCTCATGTCATGCTGCCAAACATAATTTGGTGATGGGTAAGTATAAAATTCTCCATCATGATTAAAAAATTTCTCTGACCATGCTTTTTTCAAAATTTCTAATGTTTCAGCAAATAATCTAAAATTTTTTGCCTGATCTTTTAAATCTGCTTCTTTGTTTAAATTAATTGCCTCTCTCCCATAAACTCCTCTTGCAACACCAACTTCTACTCTTCCCTTTGAAAGTTGATCAAGTGTAGCAATATCTTCTGCTAATCTAATTGGGTTATGAAAAGTTATTACATTTGCTGCTTGTCCTATTCTTATATTTTTTGTTCTTGCTGCAGCATCTGCTCCTAGCATTAAGGGATTAGTACATGACTCCATTCCCTCATGGTTAAAATGATGTTCGGTAAACCAAATTGAATTCCAATTGTTTTGATCACAATATTCAGTGATCTGTTTAGTTTCATCTAATAATTTGTGATATGGTTTGTGTGTCCAATTTGTAGTATTACAAAAATAACCAAACTTCATTAAGCCTCCTTTAAAAATTAATTTAAAGACGACCGATCCCACTTTCGTATATGATTTTACGACGAGTTATGTATCGCTTTATGAAATAATATTATTATTCTTACCTTTGATATTCAACGAATTTTTTAAGGGATTTATTAAGAAATTTATCATATCTGATACCACTTTTTGCTAATTTCTTATTATTAAGAAATGAAAGATTCATTTTAAAGTCATATGAGGGTTCAAAAAAGAAAGGAACTGAAAGCCTTTTTTGCTTGTTCCATAATACCCTATGATTAGTTGCTTTAAACCTTCCCTTACTTAAATATTCAAGCGCTCTTCCAGTATTTACAACTAAAGCATTTTTATTAAAGGGAACATCATGCCATTTTTTTGTTTTACGGTTTTGTACTTGTAAACCACCCTTTTTATTTTGGTAAAGTACTGTGAAAATACCACTATCTACATGTGTTTCACATCCAAGAGCAACCCCATCTTGTTTAGAAATTTCAACAGGCTTTGTTTGATTAGGGTAATAATTAAAACGTAATGTACTTAAAGTTTTTAATCTTGAAAATGCTTTTTTTGATATATCAGTATCCTTATTATAGATTTTAATAATACTTTTAAAAAGAATTTCACTTAAATTAAATATATCATCATAATAATCAGATAATTTAGAAATATTATTTGCGGTAAATGATTGCTTAATATTTAAATATTCTATGTACTGATTTTTTACTCTTTTTGAATATTTCTTAGTTACTTTTAAATCCCCCAAATCTAGTCCTTCTTTACCATTTACGTCATTAGGAAAGTAACCTCTATAAACATTTTTATTTTTTTTATTCCATTTTTTTGGAGCTAATTTAAGTTTATTTTTTATATTTAGTTTGAAAAAATTTTCTCCAACCTTGCAAATTTTATTTATATTTTTTAATTTTATACCATGACCTGTAATTTGAAAAAAACCAACATCTAAACAAGCTTTCTGAATTTCTTTAACTATTTTAAGGGTAGGTTTTGTATCAAAACCTTTTTCAAGAATAGAAGAAATATTTATTGTTGGAATATAGTTTTTTTTTATCATCTATTAGGTGTATTTGATGCAATCATTTGGCCTCGAACTTTTTCTCTAAAATAAATATATACACCCGCACCAATAATTATTGCAGCTCCAAGAAAAGTTCTAGGTACTGGTATAGTTTCAAATAATATATAACCTGCTACCATTGCAAAAACTATATAGGAATATTCAAACAGAGACACCACAGATGGGGAAGCAATACTATATGCTGTAAAAACACAAAAAAAAGATATTGATGCAACAATACCCATTACAAAAACGTAAGGCCAAGAAACAGCTGGATTTACAAACCATTCTCTAAAAATAAACTGCAATGTAGGATCAGAAAAATTATTAAACTTTCCATCACCACTTATTAAAAATATTATAACACTCGCAATTACTGCAAAAATATAAAGTAAAGTTAACTGAGTATAAATATTATCTTTTTCAGATGTATATTTTGTAATTGTCATAGAGCATGCATAACAAAGTGAGCATGCAACTGGTGCCAATTTAAAAAAGTTAAAGTCCTCTAAAGTTGGATTTAGCACAACTAAAACACCAATAAATCCTACGGTTATTGCACTCCATCTTCTAATTCCAATTTGTTCTTTTAAAAATACTTTAGCAAATATTGACATGAAAAAAGGACATGAAAAGAATAATGCGCTGACCATAGCTAAAGACATAAATGTAAGTGAAATGTAAAAGAAACTAAAACCAAAGAAAAAACAAATTACTCTTAATAAAGTTAAAAAAGGATAATGAGTCTTTAATGTAAATTTTTTCTTAGTTATTAAGAATATAGATATAAGAACTGTAGCTTGAACAATAGTTCTACCAAGATATAACTCAAACAAAGCAATTTCTTCAAATATATATTTTATAAGAGAGTCTTGAATTGAAAAAAAAGCCATCCCTATCATAATAAATAGGATGCCTTTAGTATTATTATTTGCTTCCATATGTTAATTCAAAATAAAGTCAGCAGCTCTCTCACCTATCATTAATGTTGGTGCATTTAGATTTCCACTTGTAATTTCTGGCATCACAGATGCATCGGCTACCCTAATATTCTGAAGACCACGAATTTTTAATTTTTCATCTACCACTGCCATATCATCTATACCCATCTTTAAAGTACATGATGGGTGATATGCTGTTTCTGCTTTTGATCTTACATATTCTTCAATTTCCTCATCTGAATTTGCATTATCACCTGGCCCAATTTCTTTACCAGCAAAAGGTTTCATTGAGTTTTGACATAAAATTTTTCTTGCTACTCGAACACATTTTATTGTTTCTTTAAGATCATAATCATCCTCTAAATAATTAAATTGTATTTTTGGATAATCATAAGGGTTTGAACTTTTCAAAGTAATTTCCCCTCTACTTTTAGGTTGGTTTAAACTTGCATGTAATTGGTATCCGTGTCTATCAGGATCTACTAAACCATGGTCTATTACAAATGCTGGGAAAAAATGAAATTGTATATTTGGATATTTTTTATCTGGAGATGATTTACAAAATCCACCAGCTTCTAAAAACGAGGTAGAGCAGGGCCCACTTTTGTTTAAGAACCACTGGATACCCACCTTTACCATATTAAATTTATTTACATATGAATATAATGTATCTGGAGTTTTACATTCTTGTTGAATATAGGTTTCTAAATGATCTTGTAAATTTTTTCCAACTCCTTTTGAATCATGAATAACCTCAATTCCTTTTTCTTTAAGATGATTGCTTGGACCAACACCTGATAACATTAATAATTGTGGAGAATTAATTGATCCACCACTTAAAATAATTTCTTTATTTGCGTAAATAGTTTTTGTTTCATTTTTGATTTTAACTTGAATTCCAATAGCTTTTTTGCCATCAAAAATAATTTTTTCTACAAATGACTCAGTAAATACTTTTAAATTTTCCCTGCTTTTAGCAGGTTTTAAGTAATATTTTGAAGCACTTGCTCTCTCTCCTTTGTGAATAGTAACATCGTACATTCCAAAGCCTTCTTGGTCTTCTCCATTCATATCACTATTTATTTTATGTCCTGCCTCTTTCGCCGAGTCCAAAAAAGCTTTAAAAAGAGGATTTTTGTTATTTGATTGATTTACAGGCAATATACCTTTTCCACCTCTATAATTATTTTCTCCACCTGACCATGTCTCAATTTTTTTAAAAAAAGGTAAAACATTTTCGTAAGACCAATTTTTTAACCCAAATGAAGCCCATCTCTCATAATCATTTTTATTTCCTCTGACATAAACCATTCCATTATGCGCGGAACAACCACCAATCATCTTTCCCCTAGGACAAAATAATTTTCTATTGTTTAAGTGTGGCTCAGGTTCAGAATAATATTTATAATTATATTTTGGGTCATGCATTGCATAAAGTATTGCAAGGGGCATGTTTACTTTCCATATATCACTATCTTTACCAGCTTCAAAAATTGCAACCTTATTTTTACTTTGTTCAGTTAGTCTATTAGCGAGAACGCATCCTGCTGTACCTGCTCCAATTATTAAATAATCAAATTTCAAGGTATTTATTGTGGGTGGTCACCTTCAATAGCAATTCTATCCATTACTCTTTCATATCCTAATCCTCTACCTGGATAAAAATCTGCAATTGCAAAGTGAATAACACTTCTATTATCCCATATACAGACTGTATTTTCAGTCCAGCTAAATCTACAGGTTAATTCAAGTCGTGCTTGGTGTTCAAATATTTTTTTTAAAATTTCGTCACTTTCTTCTTGTTCAAGTCCAATTATTTTTTTTGTGTATGTCCAATTGACAAATAGAATTTTTTTTCCAGTCTCAGGATGTGTTCTTACTATTGGATGTTCATTAGAATATTCATCAAAATTTCTTTTTTCATTTCCCTCCATTTTTTTATATTTTTCAATAAAAAATTCTGCACCAAGAGAACTATGGATTGCTTTTTTATCTTTTATCTTTTCTTTTATATCTTCATCTAATGTTTCCCATGCAAGCTCCATGTTTGCAAAGCATGTATCACCACCAACAGGAGGAATTTTAATTGATTTTAATATTACTGCTTTCGTTGGTTTTTCATTGTAACTAACATCACTATGCCAATTCTCACCCCATTGGTTTTTTTCATCTTCTGCTTTAATTATTCTTACTATTTCGGGATGTTTACTTAATCCTTTTACATATGCATGTGTTTCTAATGGTCCAAATTTTTCAGCTAAGGCTATATGTTGTTCAGCATTAATTTTTTGGTCTCTAAAGAAAATAACTTTGTGTTCTAATAATAAATTATTAATTTCCTTGATGTTTTGATCAGAAGTATCTTTAAGATCTATCCCTGTTATTTCTGCACCTAGTGCTCCTGACAAAAGTTTAATTTCCATAACTTATTTTTTTAGCTTACCAGAAAACACTAAATTTTCTGAGTTAAAAGAAACCTTATTTTTATTTATAAAGTCATCCATTATTTGGATTTTATCTTGTTCAAATTCTGTGACCTTTCTTTTATCCAGATCAATATAAAGCGACAGGCTTTCAATAGTTGCAGCAAGCTTTTTTGACTTCTTTTCATACATTTCGCATTTTAAATGTAATCTTTTTTTATCATGATCAAAGAAGGTGCAATAAACATCTACTTCATCATTTTCTTTCACTTCATTGTCATAGGTAGTTCTCGTATCTACAACCATAGTACTTCTTTTATTAATTTGTGCATTTGAACCACCCATATGAAACTTATTAAGCATTGTTTCCCATGCTTGATCAAAAATTAGAACATAGTATGCCATATTCATATGTTCATTGTAGTCTGTCCATTCCTTAATAACTTTTCTAGTGGCAAGATGAAATGACATAATTTAATTTAAACTTTATTTATTTTATCTGCTATCAATATTTTCCTTTTCATTTCTCGAAGGACAGGTTTTTCTATAAGTTTACCGTCTATGACTACTAGACCTGTATTTGAATTATTAAATTCTTCTAAAATTTTTTTAGCCTTGATAATTTCATCTTGAGGTGGTGTAAATACTTCATTTAAAATTTTAATTTGTTTTGGATGAATGGAACCTTTTCCAGTAAAGCCTAAGTTTCTTACTTGTTCAGCCTCTTTCCTCATTCCTTCCATATTCTCTAAGTCTAAATAAGGTACATCAATTACATCTACACCAACACTTGCACCTGCATGAACTAATTTAGATCTCGCATGGACAAGATTTTCCCATTTATTTTCAACTCTAAGCTCAGCTGCCATATCAACTCCACCAAAATATAAAGCAACTATTCTTTTACTGGCATGAGCAATATTATAAATATTTTCTAAAGCCTCATTTGTTTCCATTATTACATGAAGATCCGTATCTAAATTACAGTCTGTTAAAAGATCATCTATAAACGTTATTTCATCTGGAGTTTTAACCTTTGGTAACATGATAGCCTTTAGATTTATTTTGCTAGATATGAAAGCTTCTAAATCTAAAAGACCAAACTTTGTTCTTTGATTATTTAATCTGACAACTAACTCTACATCATTTTTTACTTCGAGAGTTTTTAGAGCCTCTATAGTATTTTTTCTAGCTTCTGCTTTATCATTGATTGCTATCCCATCCTCTAATTCAATACAAACCATGTCTGCACCTGATGCAATTGCTTTAGGAAACATTTCTGGATGAAGTCCAGGTGTAAAAATAAAACTTCGTCTTACTTTTAATTTGTTCAAGTCCATTTAATTTTTGTAATCAGGTTCTTCTTTATCTAAAATTAATCTTATTTGAGATAGGAATAGATTTGCAAAATCAGTTGGAAAGTTTGCATGTTCTTCTGCAGTTTTCTCTGCAACTTCATGGCTGACCACATTAAGTTCTTGGTTTGTTGAAAGAGCTGTAAGATATGTTTGTGCCGCTCTTTCAAAATAATAAAGGGAATTAAAACCTTCAGCCACAGTTTCTCCTGTTGTTAAAATTCCATGATTTGCGAGTAACATGTGCTGTTTGTTTCCAAGAGAATTCGCCATTTTAATGGATTCGTCCTCAAGTCCTAAACCTCCAAATTCATTGTATGTAGATACTCTATTATAAAACATCATCGTATTTTGATCGATTGGTTTCAAGACTGGGTCTTTTAGCGTAGAAAGAGCAGTTGCATATTTAGAATGAACATGAAAAATACATCTTGCGTGTGGAGCTTTTTCATGAATTGCACCATGGATATACAAAGCTGTTGGATCAATAATGTCTGGCTTATTCTTCAACTCATCTTTATTTTCTTTAGTTACTAAGATCAAATCACTAGCCTTCATTCTACTAAAA
>Ga0208261_1000947_pt1 | contig 10748 bp, 5 predicted proteins | sample Knorr_S7_td_DCM__FD_185595 | JGI IMG/M metagenome (GOLD analysis project Ga0208261, IMG submission 185595) | Marine microbial communities from Southern Atlantic Ocean transect - Knorr_S7_td_DCM_ad_131m_LV_B (SPAdes) (version 3) | ecosystem: Environmental > Aquatic > Marine > Oceanic | place...
GCAAAACATTAATCCCAGTATTTGTGCACTCTCATCACATACACCAACATGAGGTAGATGAAAAATTTGGAATTAAGCGACCAATAAACATAGATCACATAGTTTGTTTTTAAGATTAAAAATTATTTAAAATTTTCTAGGATTATTTTTTTATTTTCTTCACTAAAATAATTATAGTTTGAAATAAAATATTTTTTTAAATCAAGCTGTTTATTTTTATTATTCTTAGATAAAAATAATAAATTTAAAAATGATTTTTCAAAATCTTTATTTTGGTCTTTGGAATAATTATCTATGATTAGTTTGTAATTCCAAAAATCAATACTTAATACATCTCTTGATACATTTTTTTCTAAACTCTCTTTTATCTTCTCTCTATTTGATGAATTTAGAATAGACAAATTTCCATGATAATTTGGATATCCAATTAAATAACTATAATCATAGGGTGTTAATATCCAAAAATTGTTCTTTAAGCTTTTTAGAGGTAAAAATAAAACTAATAATGTAGTAATGTTATAAATGATTAATAATGCGAGAATAAACTTTAAAAATTTTAAATAATGAAAATTAGTCATAATAATTACAATTTAAATTATTATCAGCTAATAATCAAAATTATTTTTTTAATTTTAGTAACTGTGCCATCTATTACTTTTGCTAACGATAATAAAATTGCATCAGTTATAGAAATTTCTGGAGATGCAATAGCTCTTACCGAAGATGGGGACGAAAGAGAATTAGAAATATTTGATAATTTATTTATAGAAGATGAAATATTTATTGGTGATGACTCTTCGGCCACAATTCAATTTAATGACAACACAACAATTATTTTAAAAGAATTAACTTCTTTAAATGTAAAAGAATTTGAAGACTCAGATGCAAGAGTAGTTTTTAAATTGAAATTAGGTAAAGGTGAAATAATTATTGAATCTGGATCAATTGCAAAAAATAAAAATGGTGAAATGTTAGTTGATCTATCCAATATGTCACTTGGGGTAAGAGGAACAAGATTTAATGCAGGAATTACAAATGATGGAAAATCTAAAGTAGCTCTAGCAGAAGATAGTTTTGGCGATGTTGGAGAAATTGAAATATCATCTGAAGGTCAAAAAACAAATTTAAGTACAACAGATCAAGTAGTTGAAGTAACAAAAGATAGAAAAGTAGATAAAAGAGAACAATCGGTTGAAGAAAAAGATGAACTAAAATCTGTAAGCGAAACTTTAGTTAAAGTTTCAAAAATTGATGAAAATGAACTTGAACAGCAACTTCAGGAAAAATTAGAGAAAGGTAAGCTTGAAGATGCTAATAATGATGGAGTAGTTGATGAATCAGATGTTGCAGCTGCAAAAGAAATTATTAAAGAAGAAAAAAAACAAAAAATAGATTTTATTGTTGAAAATAGCAAAGAAGATAACACTGACTTTTTGTCAGATGTAATCGATCAATCAGATGAACAAAATATTGGAGAAACTATAACTAAAATTATAGAGGTAAAAGATGGTTTAATAGAAGATGTCGTAGACAATTTATCTGATAAAGAAAATACATTTATTACCTCATCATCATCAGAAGAAGTTGTTGCGGTAAAAGAAAAAATATTCGAAACCATTGTATCAAAGGAAACAGAAAAATCTGCTGAAGTGCTAAGTAAAGTTATGGCAAAATCTGATGATGGGACTGTAGCAGCTGTAATTTCAAATATTACCGAAAAAAATACTAATGAAAATTCAACATTATCACTTAAGGTAATGGCAGATTTTTCAGAAAAAAATCCTGAAAAATTAAAAACTTTAGCAGAAACAAGTGCCGAAGAAGTAGAAAAATTAACAGTTGATGCAATTAAAAAAGCTTCTTCATCAAATGAAGATGTAGATTTAATTGCAAAAGTTGTTTCTGTTGTAAGTGATGAGTTGGTAAATAAAGTAGTTGAAGAAGTAAGTAAAACTTCAACAGAAGAAAAACAGAATTTGTCAGCTAAAGTCCTTCAAGCAATTGTGGAACAAGAACCAGATAAAATAAATATTATCAATGATGATGTAAAAGAAACAATGATTGAGCAAACAATTGAAGCTGCAAAAAATCAACAAGAGGGAACAGGTATTCAAGAAGAAGAAGACTTAACAGATATTATATCTGATATTATTGTTAACACTGATGCAGAAACTGCTAGCAAAGTAATTGAAGAAATTAATGATATTGAAACGGATACTAATTTATCTTTAGAAGTAATTTCAGGTATTTCAGAAAAAGACACTGAAAAATTAAATGAACTTTCTGAAAATAACAAAGAACAAATGCAAGAATTAACTGAAACAGCTGTTCAAAATGCAGAAAATACAGCTGAAGATAGTCAATTAATTGCAAATGTAGTTGCGGTGGTCAGTGATGAAGTTGTTAATGAGATTATGGAAGAGGTTAGCAAAACATCAACAGATGAAAAACAAACTTTATCTGCTCAAGTTTTAAAAGCAATTGTCGATACCGACTCAGATAAAATAGATATTATCAATGATGATGTAAAAGATACTATGATTGAACAAACAATTGAGTCAGCAAAAAATCAACAAGAAGGAACAGGAATACAGCAGTTACAAGATATGACCAGTATAGTTTCTGATATTATTGTTAACACTGATGCAGAAACTGCAGCAAAAATAATAGATGAGGTTAATAACACAGATACTGATAGTAACTTATCATTAAAAGTTATTTCAGGAATTTCAGAAAAAGACAATGAAAAATTAAATGAACTTTCTGAAAATAACAAAGAACAAATGGAGCAGCTAACAGAAACAGCAGTACAAAATGCTGAGAATACAGCAGAAGATAGCCAACTAATTGCAAATGTAGTTTCTGTTGTTAACGATGAGCTAGTTAACGTAATGATTGAGGAAGTTAGCAAAACATCAACGGATGAAAAACAAACTCTATCTGCGAAAGTTCTTCAAGCTATTGTTGATACTGAACCTGATAAAATGGAAATTATCAGTGATGAGATAGTGGAAGTTATGATTGAACAAACTATTGAGTCAGCTAAAAATCAAAAAGAAGGAACAGCTATTGAAGAAGAAGAAAATTTCACTGATATTATATCTGATATTATTGTTAATACTGATACCGAAACTGCAGCCAAGGTAATTGAAGAAATTAATGAAATTGATACGGATACCAATTTATCTTTAGAAGTAATTTCAGGAATTTCAGAAAAAGATTCTGAAAAATTGGATACACTTTCTGAAAATAACAAAGAGCAGATTGAAACTCTAACTGAAACAGCTGTTCAAAATGCTGAGAATACAGCTGAAGATAGTCAGCTTATTGCAAATGTAGTTGCAGTAGTTAATGATGATCTTGTCAACAAGGTAGTTGAAGAAGTTAGCAAGGTTGCAACAGAAGAGAAGCAGTCTCTTTCAGCCAAAGTTCTAAAAGCAATTGTTGATACCGAGCCTGATAAAATGGACATTATTAATGATGATGTAAAAGATACAATGATTGAACAAACAATTGAAGCAACAAAAAATCAACAAGAGTCATCAGATATTAGTTCTGAAGCAGATTTAACTAATATTGTTGCTGAAATAATTGTTAAAACAGATGCAGAAACTGCAGCAAAAATAATAGATGAAGTTAATGAAACTGAAACCGATAGTAATTTATCATTAAAAGTTATTTCAGGAATTTCAGAAAAAGATTCTGAAAAATTGAATGAGCTTTCTGAAAATAACAAAGAACAAATGGAGCAGCTAACAGAAACAGCAGTACAAAATGCAGAAAATACTAAAGAAGATAGTCAGCTAATTGCAAATGTAGTTTCTGTGGTAAGTGATGAATTGGTTAATGTAATGGTAGAGGAGGTTAGTAAAACATCAACGGACGAAAAACAAACTCTATCTGCGAAAGTTCTTCAAGCTATTGTAGATACTGAACCTTCAAAAATTGATATTATTGATAACAATGTAAAAGAAACTATGATTGAACAAACTATTGAGTCAGCCAAAAATCAAAAAGAAGGAACAGGTATTGAAGAAGAAGAAAACTTAACTGACATTATATCTGATATTATTGTTAAAACCGACTCTGAAACTGCAGCCAAGGTAATTGAAGAAATTAATGAAATTGATACGGATACCAATTTATCTTTAGAAGTAATTTCGGGAATTTCAGAAAAAGACTCTGAAAAATTAAATGAGCTTTCTGAAAATAATAAAGGACAAATGGAGCAGCTAACAGAAACGGCAGTACAAAATGCAGAAAATACAGCTGAAGATAGTCAATTAATTGCAAATGTAGTTGCAGTTGTAAATGACGAATTAGCCAATAAAGTAGTTGAAGAAGTTAGTAAAACATCTACTGATGAAAAACAAACTTTATCTGCAAAAGTCCTAAAAGCAATTGTTGATACCGAGCCTGATAAAATGGACATTATTAATGATGATGTAAAAGATACAATGATTGAACAAACAATTGAATCTGCAAAAAATCAACAAGAAGGAACAGGTGTTCAAGAAGAAGAAGATTTAACAAGTATAGTTTCTGATATCATAGTTAAAACAAATGCAGAAACTGCAGCAAAAATAATAGATGAAGTTAATGAAACCGAAACCGATAGTAATTTATCTTTAAAAGTTATCTCAGGTATTTCAGAAAAAGATTCTGGTAAATTAGATACGCTTTCTGAAAATAACAAAGAACAGATTGAGAAATTAACTGAAACAGCAGTTCAAAATGCGGAGAATACAACAGAAGATAGTCAATTAATTGCAAATGTAGTTGCGGTAGTTAATGATGAATTAGCTAATAAAGTAGTTGAAGAAGTGAATAAAACAGCAGAAGAGTCTGAAAAACAAACTTTATCTGCGAAAGTTCTAAAAGCAATTGTTGATACCGAACCTGATAAAATTGAGTCAATCAGTGATGAAAATAAAGAAACTTTGATCGTTAATACAGTTGATGCAGCAAAAAATCAAAAAGAGGGAACTGCAACTGAAGACGCAACAGATTATTCAAATATAGTAGCTGAAGTAATAGTAAAAACAGAAAGCTCTACAGCTGCAAAAGTACTTGAAAAAATAGAACAAACTGACACTGATAGTGATCTTAAACTTTCTGTAGTAGAAAATATAACAAATCAAGAAAATGGAGAGAGAGCCATTGAAATGATATCTGCAGTTTCTACAAAGAATGATGAAACAATTTCTAATATAATCAAATCAGCAGTTGATAATGCAAAAGATGAAAATGATATAAAAAAAATAACTGACATTGTTAAAAATAGTGAAGGAACAATTTCGCAAAAAGTTGTAAACACAGCAGATCAGAGTAGTGAAAACCAAGAGAAAATCTCTGAAGTATTAGTAGAAATAGCAAAAGAAGATCCAAATAAAGTAATTTCAATTATAGAAAAAAATGAAGAAGAACAACAAAAAGAAAATCAGACAGAATTATCAACAGACGAAACAACAACAGACGAAACAACAACAGACGAAACACTTACAACTGATACAACAACTGATACAACAACTGATACAACAACCGAAACATCTACAACTGATATAACAACAGAAACTACAACAACCGAAACAACAACTGAAACTGAAAAAAAATCAGAGAGTAAAATTGATTCAGTATTAGATACAATTAAAAATAAAATAGAAAACAAAGAGGCTATAACAACAGAAGATTTTGAAAAAGTTTTTCAACAAAATGCCTCGCCAAATTAAATGACTTTTACTAAAAATAAAAAATACCAGTATTTATTTTTTTTAATTATCTCAATTTATTCATTTTTTAATGGAGGAAATTCAAACTTATTAATTCAAATAAATTTCATATTAATAAGTTGCCTTTTCTTTTTATGTTTAAAGCAAAAAAATTACAATTTACATTGTAAAAACTTTTATGAAAAAAATAAAAATTCAATAAAGCTATACGTTTTATTTTTAATTTATTTAATTTTTCAAATTATTCCATTTCCAATAGAATTTTTAAAATTTTTATCTCTAGAAAAATATGAATATTTAAATAAATTAAATTTGAATTTAACATATTCTTCTATAAGTTTATCGCCATCAAATACATTTTTTCAATTTTTAAATTTTTTATCGTTATTTATTTCATTATTAATATTGAATATGATCTTTTATACCGAAAGGCATAAATATAGATTTTATTTATTTTTATCTATAATTGGATTTTTAAGTTCTATGTTTGCTGTAATTCTATATCTTAATGGTAATCCAGATTTACTAATTTTAGAAAAATCTTTTTATAAAAGTTCCTCAACTGGTTTTTTTGTCAATAGAACAGTTTTTTCAATATTTTTACTTTTTTGTTTAATCGCAAGTTTAGAAATTTTAAAACTAAATAAACTTGAAAAATATTTTAAGAAAAACGACACTTTTTTTACTAAAATATATGTTCGTATATTTATTATATTTATTACAATTGGAATTATCACTACTTTTTCAAGAATAGGAAATTTTTTGTTTTTAATAACTATAATTATATATTTTATAAGCAATATTACTTCAAAAAATAAAAATAATTCCTTTAGAAATATATTAATACTAATTATTTTATTTGATATTTTAATTATAGGTTTTTATTTTGGTGGCTCCCAAATAGCTGATAGGTTTTCACTATTAAATGAAGAGTTTAATATATCAAATTCAGAAAATGTTAATTTAAGCAGGTACAAAACAGGTTTATTTGCTCTTACAGAAATTAAAAATTTTCTATTATTTGGTTATGGTTCAGGAGGGTTTGAAACATTATTTCAAATCAAATACTTAAATACATCCAATTCATATGTAGATCATGCTCATTCTGATATGGTTGAATTTATTGGAGAGTTTGGATTGGTTGGTTCGTTAATTTTTTTCTCTAGTATATTTAAATTTTTTATAAATAGAAAATCTTACAATTATAAAAATTTAGTATTGATTTCATACTTAATTGTTATTTTATCTTTTGATTTTGCTTTACACATACCGATAATTCAATTTTTTTTCTTATTTTTTTTTATATTAAATAATAAAAATTCTATTCAGTTAAATTAGAATTATTAGCTTTTATACCTTCTTGAATGATTGGATTGTATGAACTGAATAAATCTGTTTGAGGCAATAATAAACTTATAACTCGATTCCATTTAACCATTTTTGTTGGCGGGATAAAAACAATATCTTTTGGTTGAAGTTTAAATTTTCTTCCAGCAACAAAATTTAAAGGATTTGATATATCAAGCTGGAATATATCTATTCTTAAGAATTTGTTATAATTTTCTCTAATAACAAATACTTTTTTAGCATTTGCTGTTATTTGATTTAAACCACTGGTTGAAATTAACTCTGTTAATGAATAGTCTAAATTAGGAAAATAAACACCAGGCTTAGTTACTTCGCCAAACACGTGTATGGCATCTGAGTTTCGATCAATGAAAACCACGTCATTTTTTTTAAGATAAAAGTTTTCTTTATCATCAGTACTTTGAATGGCATTAGATAAATTTATTTTATAAACTTTATTATCTCTTCTAAGATATCCTTTTGTTCCTGTAGATTTTTCACCACCTGGATTAAATTTAGCTTCTATAGCTGCTTCAATTAAATTTATTGGTTCTTGGTCTAGATTTATTGTTAGTTGATTGCCTACTGCGCCAACTATATAAACTTTACTACTATTAAATTCTTCCACATTTATTTGAAGATCAGGATTTTTATAATATTCTTGAATTACTGAAGTTAAAATATTGTGTGCTTGAGATATACTTAAATCATTAATTTTAACTTTTCCAGCAAATGGCAAATCTATCATTCCATTTTCATCTATTTTATATGTATCGTCTATATCATCTGTATCAGTTAAATTTACATTTATGACATCAGACGGTCCTAATACATATTCATATTTGTAATCATAAATGGTAGAAAATTTTTTTATTGTATGATCTAGCGTATCTATTTGTTTATTATTATAATATTCAATTTGGCTATCATTCAATTTGTTAACATTAATTAAATTTACCTCAACATCATTAATACTATAATTTCCATAATTTTTATCTGATGCAGATCTTGGTTTTGGATGTTTGGTTATACCTGTTGAAATAGATGATTCTATAATTTTTTGCGCAGTACAGCTACACAAAAATATTATAATTAATAGAAAGTTAATAATTTTAGAAATCATTTTTGTTAAATATCAGTTTAGCATAACATAACAAGATTTATTAAAATTAATAAAATTTGCAATAGCGAAGCTTAAAATAGCTCAAAAACCTTAAAAAAATGTGTCTTTTAATTAATAATTTTTTTTTTAATTTTTTATATTATAAGATCTAACTTTAAATTAAAAAAATTATTAAAATAAAATGTTTGATAAACTCAATTCTATTATTCACTTTTTTGATGTTGGAGATATAAGATTTTTCTTCTTAGTTGGAAGAAAGAATTTTAAAAATTTATTATTTTTAACTTTTTTAATTTCAATGTTAGTATTGCTACTTTCACTTAATCTAGAAAAAAAGTATATAAGTAAAGCAACTATAGTCATATCACCAGAGGAAAATAATATTGTTAATATTGAAGAAGTTTATGCAATAGATAATCAGGCAAGTCGTGTTAATAATCAAATAGCTATTTTGAAAAGTGACGAAGTTTTGGAATATATAGTTGGTGATAAAAAAAATAGATTACAATTTAAAGATTTATATGCACAGACTGAAACTTCATTCTTTAAAAGAATATTTAAAAAAAAAATTACAATTGATGAAGCTTACCTTAAAAATATACTAACTCAAAATTTTACAGTTACTAATGTTCCAAGGAGCGATGTATTGCAATTGTCTTTTGTTTCAACTAATCCAAAAATTTCTCAATTGGCTTTAAAAAGTATTATTGATTCATATCAAAGATATGAAGTTGATAGCAAAATACAAATTACAAATTATGCAAATTCAAAAATTTCTGAAAGGTTAAAAGAATTAGTAGTGCAAATGGATGAAGCTGAAAAAAAGCTAGCAGATTATAAAAAAGAAAATGAATTAGTAGACACAGGCGATGTTAAACAACTTAAAATAAAAGAAATAGAAGCAATTTCAAATAGAATACTTGAAGCGGAACAAAATTCTCAAAAATTACAAAATGACTTATTATCAATAAAAGTTGCAGATGGTAATGTTGATGATTTATTGGCAATTGATGAATTAAGCTCTGCAAAAGAAATAGCTACTATCAAAGATAGTTTGTCAGCAAATGAAAGCAATATTCAATCATTATCATTAATTTATACCGATAAACATCCTAAGCTAGTTAAAGCTCAAGAATTTCACCAAAAATTAAATAGCCAACTTAAAGAGAAAATAGATATAGGCATTCAACAAAAAGCTTTTGAATTAGGAAACATGGACAATTTTATTAAATTATCTGAAGATGAATTAAAAAATGCTACAGATGAGCTTCGTATAATTGAAGAAAAAGAATCGGGAATGATGAAATTTTCGAGAGAAGTTGAAAGCAGCAAAAAATTATATGAATCTTTTTTGCAAAGAGTTAAAGAAACAAATGAAGCACAAAATTTACAAGTATCAAAACTTAAAATTATTGAAACACCAAATTTACCATCAAGCCCATTTTCACCGCAGCCAACTAAAAATTTTATCTTAAGTTTGCTATTATCATTTGTTGCTTTTTATAGTCTGGTTTTTTATAAAGAGATGAATTCTTCAGTCGTAAAAAGCCCAGAGGCAATAGACTCTCTTGAAATACCACAAGTAGGGGTACTTCCAAAAGTTTCAAAATTGAAAAGAGGATTTCACATACTTCAAATGTTTCTAGAAGATAGCGAGTCAAATTTTTCTGAGTCAATCAGATCCTCAAGAGCAATTATAGAGTCAAAATTTAAAAAAAATTCAAGTTACATGGTTACTTCAAGTAATCCATCTGAAGGTAAAACAACTTATGCATTTAATCTTGCATTATCATTAGAAAAAACGAGTAAAGTATTGTTTATCGAGGCAGATATAAGAAGACCTTCTGTTCTAAATAGCTTTTATCAGTTTGATAAGGAAATTTATGGTCTAGGTGAAATAATATCAGGTTCATCGCAGTTAAAAGAGACAATTTTTAAAGTACCAGGAACAAATTTAGATATTATTACATCCGGAGAAAAAAGATTTGATATGTCAGATATAGTAAATAAAGAGCAAATTAAGAAATTTTTGGATGTGCTTAAAATAGACTATGATTACGTCATTATAGATTCCCCACCAGTGCAGCCCGTTTCTGATACTTTGATTTTAGCCCAAGCTACAGATTATAATCTTTTCTTAATAAGGTCAGAAGCAACTAGAACAGTAACATTTATGTCTTCCATTAAGAAAATTCAGAATGTAGGAAGCAAGATTCACGGTATAATTATTAATGATTTAGACACATCGAAAGATAGTTATTACGCATATTATTATAATTATTCACCTCATTATTATAACTATAATAATTATTACAGAAGCAAAACATAAAGTATGTTTAAACTTGAAAAAGTTTTACAGAATGATGATTCTGCATATATTTATTTTTCATTTGTAATTAAATCTTTAATCGTTTTTTTAAGTTATTATATCTTTTCAATATTAGAAAAAGATTCAATTTATGAATTAACAAATACCAATATATTTATAAATTCAAAGTATTTTTTATATTCAATTTTATTAAGCTTCTTTTACCTTGTTTTATCTTTAT
>Ga0208261_1000948_pt1 | contig 10747 bp, 9 predicted proteins | sample Knorr_S7_td_DCM__FD_185595 | JGI IMG/M metagenome (GOLD analysis project Ga0208261, IMG submission 185595) | Marine microbial communities from Southern Atlantic Ocean transect - Knorr_S7_td_DCM_ad_131m_LV_B (SPAdes) (version 3) | ecosystem: Environmental > Aquatic > Marine > Oceanic | place...
TCACCTCTATTTTCAAATATAACACCGTATGAAGAGTTTGTATACTTTCCAACTATTTCTGAATTAAAAAAGTTTCCAATTCTAACAAAAGCTCCACCAATTGCTACAGGCATAGTAAGTCGATCAAAAATCCATAATACACTTTTAAATTTATATTTTCTCTGAAATAGAATTAATCCTATAGCAATTCCAATAGCTGCTCCATGACTTGCTAATCCTCTAAAGCCAACAAACTCATATCCATCTATTAGACCAAGAATGGATCCATTACTGGATTCTTGAATAGGGAGTAAAATCTCAATAAGATGATTTTGGAAGTAGCCCCAGTTGTAAAAAAAAACTTCACCAAGTCTTGCTCCTAGAAATGTAGATATAACCATATATAATAACATTGGATCAAGATATTTATGATCTATTCTTTCTTTTGTAAAAAATGACTTAACCAGTTGGTATCCAAGGACAAATGCAACAACAAACATTAAGCTATACATGTATATAGAGAAACCTCCAATTTCAAAAAGAGTATCGCTAGGGGACCATTTAATTTGAGATATTAACATATTTAAAAATAGTAAATATTTTATGGAACTGGATCATAACCGCCCTTAAAAAGAGAATTACATTTACTTATTCTCTTTATTGATAAAAACATACCTTTTATCAAGCCATGCTTTTTTAAAGAATCAATTGAATATGTTGAACATGTTGGAGTATATCTACAGTTAGATCCAATTAAAGGAGATATGAAGGATTGATAAAATTTAATTATTATAATAAATGGATAGATCAATATTCTATTAATCATTGTCTTTAATATTATACCCAATCTTAGTTAATTTGTCTCTAATTATATCTGAGGTTTTATAGTCCTTATTTTTTCTAGCTTCATCTCTTATCTTAATAATTACATCAAGTAATGCATTACTATCACTTGAATCATCTTTATCAATTTTCAAACCTAGAATTTCAGATATAAACACAGGGAAAATATTCTTTAATAATTTTAATTTTTTTGAATTAATGCTTTCCTTCCCATCATGAACTTTATTAATTAATTTAATAACTGTAAAAATTTCAGCTATTAATTTAGGTGTATTAAAATCATCATTCATACAGTCGTAACAGTTATTAATCCAACCTTCTATGTCATAATTACTCTCTGGTGATTTGTTTTCTTTTAGGCTTTCTAATTTTTCAGATGCATCAACAATTTTATTAAACCCTTTTTCAGATGCCTTTAATGCTTCCTCACTAATATCTAGAACATTTCTATAATGAGCTTGAAGAAAGAAAAATCTTATAATATTTGATGAATAAGCGCTTTTAAAAACTTTGTTTTCTCCAGATATCAAATCTTTTGGAAGAATATTATTTCCTGTTGATTTTGACATTTTTTTATTATTTAGTGTAAGCATATTTGTATGCATCCAATAATTAACAGAATGGTTTTTTGATAATGCGTCAGATTGTGCTATTTCACATTCATGGTGAGGAAACTTAAGATCAATTCCGCCTCCATGAATATCAAACTTTTCTCCAAGATATTTATGACTCATTGTTGTACATTCGATATGCCATCCTGGAAAACCAATACCCCAAGGTGAAGTCCATTTCATTAAGTGTTTTGAGTCTGCTTTTTTCCATAGAGCAAAATCATATGGTTTTCTTTTATCACCCTGACTAGTTAATTCTCTTGTATTAGAGATTAGTTCATCTATTTCTCTTCCAGATAATTTTCCATACTTATATTCCTTCCTAAACTCATCTAAATCAAAATAAATTGATCCATTAGATTCATATGCAAAACCATTATCAATTATTTTCTTAATAATCTCTATTTGCTCAATTATATGGCCTGAGGCAATGGGTTCAATACTTGGCGGTAATACATTAAACTCTTTTAAAGTATCTCTAAAGTCATTAGTATATTTGTTTGCAACCTCCATAGGCTCAAGCTTTTCTAGCTTTGCCTTCTTATTAATTCTATCTTGCCCATCATCTTCAAGATGCCCGACATCAGTGATATTTCTAACATATCTAACTTTATATCCTTTATGCATAAAGTAACGATATATAATATCAAATGAAATAAAAGTTCTACAATTACCTAGATGAACATTACTGTATACAGTAGGTCCACAAACATAAATCCCTAAGTGATTTTTTTTTAATGGTTTAAACTCCTCTTTTTTGCCAGATAAGGAGTTGTATAGAACTAATGGCTTTGATAGCATTAAATATCTGTTTCAAGTTTTATATAATCTAAAAAATCTCTTCTAAATTTAGAGTCTTTAAATTTACCTCCAAATTCTGCAGTTACAGTACTACTTGATATATCGTTAATACCTCTAGAATTAACGCATAAATGTTTTGCATCTATAACACATGCAACATCATCTGTATTTAGTATTTTCTGTAACTCTTTAACAACTTGAATTGTTAATCTTTCTTGAACTTGGGGTCTTTTAGAGTAATAATTAACTACTCTATTAATTTTGGAAAGTCCTACAACTGTTCCATTTGAAACATAAGCAACATGAGCAAATCCAATAATAGGTAGTAGGTGATGCTCACAGGTAGAATATAGTGTAATGTTTTTTTCCACTAACATTTCACCATATTTATATTTATTATCGAAGGTTGAAGGAACAGGTTTCTTTTCAGGATTTAGTCCTCCAAAAACTTCATTTACATACATTTTTGCAACTCTTAAAGGAGTGCCTTTTAAGCTATCATCGGTAAGGTCCATCCCCAATATTTCTAATATATCGCGAACCTTTACTTCAATTAATTTAATTTTTTCAGAATCTGATACATCAAATGCATCTTCTCTAATTGGGTTCTCTTGGTTTGAGCTATGATGATCATCTCCAATTGAATCTAATTCTCTTTTTAAAATATCTTCTAATTTCATAGTAATGATTTGTTAGTCAAAGATAGTTATATCATCTTAAAAATTAAAATGATATGAGGCAATGATTTTATTTACAAATTTATCTGTTATATATGGAGTTGTTAAACCTTTCGGATATAACTTATTTGTAAAATATGATGACTGAGATACATAGCTTATATCAAATTTTTGACCTCCAAGATTAATTCCATATCCAATTGAAAAGCCGTTAATCTTATTTCCGTTTAAATTTTCAGGACCTTTATAGTTAAAAATACCAGCCCTCAAGCTATTGTTTTTTATTCTATACTCTCCGCCTAATCGTATTGATTGAGCTGTGGCATATAGCTCATTGTCAATTATATAATTTAGTTCGTTTAAGTAATTGTCCTCATTATCAGGGAACATTGCATTATTGTACTTTGTTATCTCATAGTCAAGACTAATTAAACCTCTTTGCGCAAAAATATGACTAAATCCAATTGTAGATTTAGAAGGAAGTCTAAGCCTGTATTTATCATATATATTGACTGTTCTTGGATCAATATCATATGTTTTTATTTGATTATCGGTACTTATTTCAGTTTCAAGAGCTTGTTCATTCTCTTCTTCAAAATCTATCCATGTGGGGCTTTGATAAGACAACCCAATTCTAAAGTTCCTAACCTTTATAATAGAACCTAATTGGACAGAGAATCCAAATCCATTTGAATTATAGTACTCATTGAAATTAACATATTGAAGGTTTGAGTTGTTAGAATATCCAGATTCATTAAATATCTTTCTCTCTTGGAATTCTATTTGGTGAAAGTTTAAGTTTGCTCCAAAGAATACGTGATTATTATAAGAACCGCCAATATTTAAGCTATGCTTATAGTGATTCCCTATTCGCTTAATAGTTATATCCTGTGCAACTTGATTATAGGTGGCATTTGTTTGGTAGGTGTTATTTGAGTTATCAAGAGAATTTATAATAAAACCCTGGTATCCTAAAAATGCTTGTTGATCGCCAAATCCATAATTTTCTCCCAGAAGTTGATATACAGATTGTGTTGTCTCATCTGAATATATTAACAAGTCATCACTTGGAACTCCATCTGCATAATAAAGGAAATACTTATCAATACTGCTAGAGTTATTAGCAGAAAAACTAAAGTCATCATTATAGCTATATAAATTTTGAAGATTATACGCAAAACTAAATTTAGCTTTTCCATTTGTGAAAACCCAAACAGCTCCAATTTGATTTAATGTCTCCTCTAAACTCTTAGATTCTGATAAATATCCATTAAAATCATTCTCTATAGTAATAGCATCTAACCCAATTGTTATACCAAATTCATTATAAGTAAATATACTTGAAGAAGCTGGATTAACAGAGATTGCCGATAAGTCTCCACCAAGAGCGCTAAATGCTCCACCCATAGCATTAAACCTAGCAGTCCCATCATTATAATAAGAGCTCACCCTAATAATATCGTCAATTGTTTGTGAATAGCTATGAAAGAAAATAAAAAATAATAATAATGTAAAGTAATTTTTTACTTTCATGAAAAAAAAATATTAAGTGTTAATCTATTCCTCCGCCTCTAGATCCTCCTCCAGATGATCCGCCTCTAGATCCTCCTCCAGATGATCCACCTCTAGATCCTGAACTAATATTAGAGCTGCTTCCACGTGAAAAATTGGATTTTCCGTAATTGCCGTTATGAGGTCTAGAATTTGAGTTACTCATGTCCCTTCTTGTAGAAGTAGAATATTGACTTGAATTATTAAACCTAGAGCTATTTATATATCTTGCATTTGAATTAAGATTTCTTTGAATTCCTTGAACTCTTCTATAAGTATCTTTAATTGCATTTAGATTTGGGACATCATTAGAAGAGATATTATAACCCCCTGATCTTGATGAAATAGAAGGAGTAGAGTAATTTCTTATACTCCTTGAAGCTTTTGAAGATTCACTTGATGCAGAACTAGTTTTTTCTCCTCTTCGTGAAGAAGAATTACTATATCCTACTCTAGTGCTATTCACATAATCTTTGTCTTTATTATACGCATACCCATTATTGTTATATCTGTCATAGTAATAATATGGATAGAGTCTCAATCTACTTCTATAAGGCCAGTAGGAGTGACTTTCAGGATAACCGTATCCATATCCGTAATATCCATATCCATAGTATCTACACAAATAAGGTGAGCCGTATCCATATCCACATCCATAAGGATATCCATAACCGTATCCATAAGGATATCCATAACCGTATCCATATCCATAAGGATATCCATAACCGTATCCATATCCATAAATTCTTGGAGAAAAGTCAACAAATACTTGTATCTGATCAGGTTTATATCCCCATGGCATATTATCAGGATCTTCAGAATCTACAATTCCTGATTCTTCATATTCTTCAACAATTTCATTTGCTAGATCAGAAAAATATTGTCCATAGTTATAATTCCTAATAGAAGAAACATAAATTCCATCATCATCATTCCAAGAAGACATTTGATAAGTGTAACACCCTGAGAAGAGCATTAAAAAAGAAAATAAACCTAGGAACTTAAAAAAATGTTTCATCTATCTAATAAATTTAAAAATTTTGAAATATAAATGTGTTAACTTTGCATTAAATATTTCTATTAATATATAAACAACTTTTATGCCAAAGTTCTATGGGAAATAAAATTACTTCAAGAAAAGAAGATTATTCTAAATGGTATAATGATATAGTTATAAATGCTGACCTGGCTGAAAACTCAGAAGTAAGAGGGTGTATGGTCATTAAGCCATATGGTTTTTCTATATGGGAGCTTATGAAAAAAGAGCTAGATCAAATGTTTAAAGACACAGGTCACCAAAACGCATATTTTCCATTATTCGTTCCAAAGTCTCTTTTTGAAGCTGAAGAAAAAAATGCTGAAGGTTTTGCTAAAGAGTGTGCTATTGTGACTCACTATAGATTAAAAAATGACCCTAAGAAGAAGGGTAAACTTATTCTTGATCCAGAATCAAAACTAGAAGAAGAACTTATAGTAAGACCAACATCAGAAGCTGTCATTTGGAAAACCTATAAAAAATGGATTCAATCTTATAGAGATCTACCAATTTTGATTAATCAGTGGGCTAATGTAGTTAGGTGGGAAATGAGAACAAGGTTATTCTTAAGGACTTCAGAATTTTTATGGCAAGAAGGTCACACTGCTCATTCAACAAAAGATGAAGCAATGAGTGAGTGCTTATTAATAAACAACATATATGCTGAATTTGCTGAGAAATTTATGGCTATGCCAGTTTTAAAAGGATCGAAATCAGAAGCGGAGAGATTTGCTGGTGCTGAGGAGACTTTATGTATCGAAGCTCTCATGCAAGATGGGAAAGCTCTACAGGCTGGAACCTCTCACTTTCTAGGACAAAATTTTGCTAAAGCTTTTGATGTTAAGTTTGCAGATAAATCTGGTAAACTTGATTATGTTTGGGCTACTTCATGGGGTGTTTCTACAAGATTAATGGGAGCTTTAATTATGACTCATAGTGATGATAAAGGTTTAGTTCTTCCTCCAAATTTAGCGCCAACACAAGTAGTTATAATTCCAATGATTAAATCTGAAGAATCAAAAAATAAAATTGAAGAATTATCTGATAAAATTCTTAATGATCTTAAATCAAATGGAGTTAGAGTAAAAGTTGATTCTAGAGAAAACTTTACATTAGGATATAAGCTTAATGATTATGAGTTAAAAGGTATTCCTGTTAGATTGGTTATTGGTGAACAAGAAATTAAAAATGATGAATATGAAATATTCTCTAGAGATGATTTTAATAAATTAAAGTCTAATTCTGATGATATATTAAATAATATCATAAAATCATTAGATGATGTTCAAAATAGAATGTTATCAAAAGCTAAGAAAAGATTGAAGGATAACACCCATGAAGTCAGCTCATATGATAAATTTAAAGAGATAATAAAGAGTCAAAGTGGATTTGTTTCTTGTGGATGGGATGGTGAAGCTAATACAGAAGAATCTATCAAAAAAGAAACAAAGGCAACAATTAGATGTATAGTTGGAAATGGAGAAGATAAAGATCTTAAATGTATATATTCGGGAAACCCCGCAAAGCATAAAGTAATATTTGCTAAATCTTATTAAAATATTAAAAATTAATTTAAATTTGCAACCTGTTGGCCCGTTCGTCTATCGGTTAGGACCTCAGGTTTTCATCCTGGAAAGAGGGGTTCGATTCCCCTACGGGCTACAAAATTATAATTATGGCAAATCATAAATCTGCATTAAAGAGAATTCGTTCTGACGAATCAAAAAGATCGTTAAATAAGTTACAGCATAAAACTGCTAGAAATGCAATCAAGAAATTAAAAGATTCTAAGAGTAAAAAAGATGCTCAAAAACAATTTCCTATTGTTGTTTCTCTTATCGATAAATTATCTAAAAATAATATTATCCATAAGAATAAAGCTGCTAACTTAAAATCAAAATTGAGTAAGCTTATATAGTCTCTTTAATTAGTTTAGAGTATTAAGAATTCATTGAAATTAAGAATTCCTCATTGTTTTTAGTCTTTTTAAATCTATCGTTTATAAATTCCATTGCCTCAACGGGATTCATATCAGCAAGGTATTTTCTCATTATCCACATCCTTTGAATAGTATTCTCATCTAACAATAAGTCATCTCTTCTTGTACTAGAAGAAACAAGGTCAATTGCAGGAAAAATTCTTCTATTTGATATCTTTCTATCAAGTTGAAGTTCCATATTACCTGTACCTTTAAATTCTTCAAAAATAACTTCATCCATTTTTGAACCTGTTTCAGTTAGTGCAGTTGAGATAATTGATAATGAACCACCATTCTCTATATTTCTTGCAGCTCCAAAAAATCTCTTTGGTTTATGAAGTGCATTTGCATCTACACCACCACTTAAAATTTTACCGGAAGCTGGCTGAACTGTATTATAAGCTCTTGCAAGTCTTGTTATAGAATCCAATAAAATAACTACATCATGCCCACACTCTACTAATCTTTTTGCCTTTTCTAAAACAATATTAGCTACTCTTACATGCCTATCAGCTGGTTCATCAAAAGTTGATGCTACAACCTCTCCTTTAACATTTCTTTGCATATCAGTAACTTCTTCAGGTCTCTCATCGATTAATAAAATAATTTGGAAAACTTCAGGATGGTTTGAAGCAATTGCATTTGCTATATCTTTTAAAAGCATTGTTTTACCAGTTTTTGGTTGAGAGACAATCATACCTCTTTGTCCTTTTCCTATAGGAGAGAATAAATCAATAATTCTAGTTGATATAGTACTTTCCTTTTCTGAGATATTAAACTTTTCTTCAGGAAATAAAGGAGTTAGGTGTTGAAATGAAACTCTATCTCTAACTTCCTCAGGGCTAAAACCATTTATTTTACTAATTTTTATAAGTGGAAAATATTTCTCACCATCTTTTGGTGGTCTAATAGTTCCAAGACATGTGTCTCCAGTTTTTAATCCAAATAATTTGATTTGAGACTGGGATACGTAAATATCATCAGGCGATGATAGATAATTATAATCTGAAGACCTTAGGAATCCATACCCATCTTGCATTATTTCCAATACTCCTTCTGATTCAATTATTCCTTCAAATTCAAAATCAGGTTCTTTATACCTGGTTCTTTTATCTTTATTAAATCTATCAGGATCTCTTTTGGAAGAATGATTCCTATGTGGAATTTTATTTTTAATAGTTGTAGGTTTTTTTCTTTCTTGCATATCTTCTTTTGAATCTGATGATTTATCAGAATCATTTTCTTTATTTTTTGATAGTTCAAGGATCTTATCAATTACATCTTGTTTTTTTAATCCTTTAACTTTTTCTATACCAAGAGTTTCAGCAATCTCAATAATTTCAGATAGCTTTTTTTCTTTAAGTAATTTTATATCATACATATATTAAGTGAAGTTTTTTAAATTGAATATAGTTAAGTGAAATAAACTTCTATTGGGTAATAGACTACTAAATTACAAATTTATTTTTAATTTAAACAAATATCTTTCAAATTAACTAAATGTCTAATAATAGATATTTTATTGAGTTTTCATACGATGGATCATCTTATCATGGACTCCAAAAGCAACTAAATGCTATTACAGTTCAAGAGATAATGGAAAATGCAATTTCTAAAATCTTAAGAGATAATATTAATATTATATCTGCTGGAAGAACTGATACAGGAGTTCATGCTTTAAATATGTTTGCACATTTTGATTATGATATTAAAAGTAAAATTGAGGAAAGTAATTTTTGTTACCTTATTAATAGGCTTCTCCCCGCTGATATTGTTGTAGATGCAATTCATCTAGTTAAGCCTAATTCACATTCAAGGTTTGATGCTATTTCTAGAACCTATAATTATTATATAACTGATTCTAAGAACCCCTTTAATCATAGGTATAGATATTATCTTAATGATCAGTTAGATTTTAGTAAAATGGATAAAGCCTCAAAAAAACTACATGATTACGAAGACTTTAAATGCTTCTCAAGATCAAATACAGATGTTAAAACATATAATTGTAATATAATTAATGCTAGTTGGGTTAAGTCAGATGATGGTTTTAAGTTTGTAATTAAATCAAATAGATTTTTAAGAAATATGGTAAGAGCTATTGTAGGAACATTATTAGAAATAGGGAAGGGGAGAATTAAAATAAATGATTTGGATAGAATAATTCAATCAAGAGATAGGCGAAATGCAGGGTATTCTGTCCCTGCAGAAGGTTTGTTTTTAGTCGAAATAGTATATGATAAAGAAATATTTATAGAATCTTGGAGAAAGTAAAAGCAAAATATTTTGATCTAAAGCAATTTGCCAAACTAATGCAATATGTTAAACCTTATAATAAAAGTTTTTATTTGGTTTTGTTTTTTGCAATAGTATTATCTGTAATCACTACAGTTACTCCATATCTGCTAAAAATTATTGTTGATGATTATATAATCCCAAAAGATTATTCAGGAATGACTTTTATTATTTTTTTAATGGCGGTAACATTGTTAGTTGAAGTGGTGCTAATGTTTTCTTTTACATACTATTCAAATTGGCTTGGTCAAAGAGTAATAAAAGATATTAGGGTGAAAATTTTTGATAAAATAATTAATCTAAAAATGTCTTTTTTTGATAAAAATTCTGTAGGAAGGCTTGTTACTAGAGCAGTTAGTGATATTGAGACTATTGCTAGTATTTTTTCTCAAGGCCTATTTACTATTATAGCTGATCTTTTTAAAATGACAGTTATTTTGTTAGTGATGATTATTATCAGTTTTAGGTTAACGATTGTTGTATTAATAATATTCCCTTTCTTAATATATGCTACAAGGTTATTTCAAAAAGCTATGAAAAAAGCATTTGAACTTGTTAGAAGGGAAGTGGCTAATTTAAATTCATTTGTTCAGGAAAGAATTAGTGGAATTAAAATAGTTCAAATATTTAATAGAGAAAAAATAGAAGAGGATAAATTCAATGAAATAAATATTAAGCATAGAGATGCTTGGCTAAGAACAGTTTGGATAAACTCAATATTTTTTCCAATTGCTGAAATATCTGGATCAATATGTATTGGTCTTCTTGTTTGGTATGGTGGGATATCTAATCTTGATGGAATCAATATTTCAATTGGAACTCTATTTTTATTTATAACTATGTCAGGTCTTTTATTTAGACCTCTTAGACAAATTGCTGATAAATTTAATACCCTTCAGATGGGGATGGTAGCGGTTGATAGAATTTTTTCAATTTTTGAAAATAGTTCTGTCATCAAGGAAACAGGAAAAATTAA
>Ga0208261_1000949_pt1 | contig 10730 bp, 10 predicted proteins | sample Knorr_S7_td_DCM__FD_185595 | JGI IMG/M metagenome (GOLD analysis project Ga0208261, IMG submission 185595) | Marine microbial communities from Southern Atlantic Ocean transect - Knorr_S7_td_DCM_ad_131m_LV_B (SPAdes) (version 3) | ecosystem: Environmental > Aquatic > Marine > Oceanic | place...
CTAGATCGTCTCCAGCGACATAGGCGATGCTTGGATTCAACCCAAGCCGGTCCGCGATCTCTTGAACTGCGTCAGCGCAACCCTGGGGGTTGAGGCCTCCCGCATTGGAAACAACTTTGATGTTTTTGTCTAAGCATTCGCCCATGACTTCTTCCATCTGGGTGACGAAAGTGCGCGCGTATCCACCTCCCGGAGTCTTCGCTTGGATTCTTGAAAGAATTAGCATGGTGAGCTCTGCCAGCCAATCACCGGTTAGGGCATCGATGGGTCCGCCTTGAACCATTTCTCTTGCAGCCGACAGCCGGTCGCCAAAAAAACCGCTGCAATTTGCAATTCGGATAGCTTCGCTGGTGGAGGGCGCCATTCTTCTCCTTCTCTCCAAACAAGTCCCTTGTACGGTAATCGAATTCGTAGACATCCTTCTATGGAAAGCAACGCCACAAAATGTTTGCGCCTCTGACAGAATTAATGAATGTCTAATCCCGTTCTACTTCTCCATGGTTTTACAGGCTCTGTCGAATCCACCTGGAATCCAACTGGAATTATCGAACTATTGAATGATGCTGGCCGCGAGGTCATTGCGTGGGACCTTCCAGGTCATGGCTCAGCAGAAAAACACCACGAACCTGAACTCTACGCCGATATGGAACAAGACTTGGTGGCGCGACTGCCTGCAGGGCAAGTAGACGGTGTCGGCTTTTCGATGGGGGCTCGGACGTTGTTATGCATGGCTGCAATTGCGCCTGAAAAGTTCGGCAAACTCGTAGTCGCTGGCGTGGGGCGCAACTTATTCGAACGCGATGAAGCTCAAGCCGAACGGATAGCCAAAGGCGTTCAAGGCGACGCTGACCAAGATGATGTCCACGCTCAGACGTTCGCCCGCTACGCCGCCGAGCCAAACCAAGACGGAATAGCGCTTGCGGCATTTATGAGACGCAAGCATTATCCATTGGGTGAAGAAGAATTTGCGCTAATCAACCATCCTGTGCGGATCGTATTAGGAACAGAAGATTTTGCCGGCCCCGCCGATCCGCTTGTTGAAGCACTTTCAAACTCAAGCTTTTCGGAACTTAAGGGTTGCGACCACTTCGCCACACCAAAAAATTTCGGGTTTATCGACGCGGTTTTAGAGCACCTTGAGGTGTTTTAGAGAGCCACTAGGGCAACACCAAGTACGGACCGGGATCGATGGCCTTGCTCTCCAAGCGCAGTTCAAAATGCAGATGAGGGCCCGTTGATAAGCCCGTAGAGCCAACCCATCCGAGTGGATCTCCCTGCTCCACTTCGGCTCCAGCAACCACTAGCGGCTCCTTCAAGTGCCCGTATATGGTTGCAACCTGACCCCCGTGGTCAACAACGACAGTTGTGCCGTACGCCACCAAATCGACCACAGCCATGACCGTGCCCGAGCGAACCGCCAACGCAGCTCCCCCGGACGTTCTATTAGGACCAATGAAATCGATCCCGTGGTGCATTGAGATCTCTCCCCAAATAGGGTGCCGGCGCCATCCATAAGATGAGGTGGTCACCGGTGCTGCAAGCGGCGCCAAAAGGGACATCGGCTGCAACGGCAAACCCATCTGACAACTCTGGGTGTGGAAAATCAGGTTCTCAAGATAACGAGCATCGACCTGAGCTGATCGGCTCGATGGCTCTGCGCTAGGCACGACGGTAGGAGCTCGCAACACGACAGCGCCTTCTCCTGCTATGGACATATCGGTGACGGGCCATGGGTCACATGCTGAAGTCCCGCTAAGTGAAGAACTGCCAAACGGAGTAATAGTGCCGTTCGTATGGACGAGCGCGTAGCCGCTTCCGTCTAAAGTCGGAATCATCCCTGCGAACGACTCGCTAAATCCTCGCCCAGGCCCTGAGCCATGAAAATGAGCGTCACCAAAGGTGAAGATGCCGCCGTCGTCCGCCAGCAACCAGTAACCCTCGCTTGTTTTAGTTGAAAGCATCGCCACGATGGGTCGGTTGAGTTTGATCGCTCCGGTCGAGCCATAAAATCGTGCGTCGCCGTACGAGAACACTCCGCCATCAGCGGCAACGAGCCAATAGCCGGCGCCTGTTTGTGTTGCCGCCATGCCAACAATCGGACTGTTCAGGATCAAAGCTCCTGTGGACCCGTAAAAGACTGCATCCCCAAATGAGAATATTCCGCCATCGGTGGCCACCAACCAATAGCCCTGACCTGTTGACGTCGCGACCATCCCGACGATGGGCTTGTTTAGCGTCGTTCCCTTCATATCGCCGTAATGTTCCGCTTGCCCGAATGCCACGACCACACCTTCAGTTGTCGCTATCCAATATCCGAGGCCGTCTGCTCTCGCGGTCATGGCTCCCGCGCCGGGAGTTATCGCAGTCGGCTCGGGCTGCCCATAGATCGACGCGCCTCCAACTGGCTCCACTTTGACCGCTAGCGCGGGGTCGCTGACAAAAAGAACCACCGACAACAGGGCCGCAACAACAGAAACCTTCAACACGAGTCGCTAGTTTGCCGGGTTCTCACCCAGATGTGAAGCACCCTGTAGCTTCGTCTGCGTGGCAAACGTTCTTATCCTTGAGCCTTGGCACCAAGGCTCCCACCGTAGCTGGGTCGAAGGTTGGAAAGCCCGGAGCAAACATTCGATCTCTGTCGTAGATGGCTCGGACACAGGTTGGCGACGTTCTCTTATCACCGCGCCTTCACTCTTCGCTGCCGAACTTGAACGAAGCGCCGGAAATATCGATGCACTTATAGCCAGTACACCGATTGACCTCGCCACAGTATTTGGTTTATTGGACCGCTCCACGCCTCGCCCCCCAACGCTCCTCTATATGCATGAAAGCCAAATTGGGTATCCTCCGGGACCCAAAGGCGGACAGGCGTACCGAGGCATCATCGCCGATTGGGCTTCGATAATGAGCGCCGACCGCGTTGCTGTCGCTAGCCACTTCCACGCTGAGTTGCTTCGCCGAGAACTCCCCACCTTTATTGATCGACTGATTGAGGGTGCAGGCGCAAAGCTAAAAGTCACGTTAGATGACATCCAAGTACTTCCTGTCGGTATCGAGGGAAGAGGAAGCCCGGATATCTCTGCTGACGGCCGGTTGAAAGTTTTGTGGAATCACAGGTGGTCTCACGACAAGCGACCTGATGAATTTGTTCATGCGATGTTGAAACTGGCCTCGGAGGACTTCCCCTTTGAAATCTTTGCCATGGGTGACGTCGAACGCAGCGGCATGAAGGCTCACAATCGACTCAAACGAGGCCTTCGTGACCGACTTGCTATCTGTGGCTCATGCGACCGGGCCGAATACCGAGCAATACTGAAGAAATCCGACTTAGTAGTGTCGACTGCTCGTCACGATTTTTTTGGAGTCGCCATAAGCGAGGCAATTGCATCTGGAGCACGACCAGTTCTACCGAAACGTCTCGCCTATCCAGAACTTGTGCCCACTGAATTACATCCGGAGTTGCTTTACGAAGGCTCCCTAGAAGATGCGCTTCGCCCGCAACTCGCCATGGACAGATCTGAACTTCATATCCACAGGAATGCCACTCAGGAGCACGTGGCTAACTTTGATTGGCTCAATGTGGCTCCCCGATACGATTTATTTATCGACGAAATGATTAGTTCATTCAGATGATCCTGACAGACACTCCAGGTTGGCCTTGGCGCGGAAAGCTTTGGGGGCATCTCATCTCAGACTCGTCCTTTGCGGAATTGCATGAGTTCGCGCAGCGGATCGGCAAACGACGGATCGGCTTTCAGGGCGACCACTACGACATAGACGCCGAAGAACATGCTCTAGCCGTACGAGAGGGTGCGCAGTGCGTCGATAGTCGAGAATTAGTTCGACGCCTTCGCGATTCTGGATTGCGGAATCGCTCGAAGAAGGAACCATGGTCAATTGCCTACCAGTCGGAAAACGTTCATCCATTTGCCAAGGTGAATGAGATCGCAGCCGGGGTCATCACCAGAAGCGATCACCGGGACTCGGCGCAGAGAGCGTTAGCTTCAGCTCGCTTTTCATCTGATCCCCTCAGCGTCCTTATCGTCGAACGATCCAAAGAGACCGCAATAGTTTTAGAGGTGTTGGATCCCCCCTTCTTCGATCCGAGATCGGCGGATTACCTGATTCACACCATGAAGAATGACGTCACGACTGTGGAACTCATCTTCGATAGTTCAGAACTATCAGGCCATTAACGCCAGGCCTGTTTCTAGCTATTCCTCGATTTCAGTGTCCTCTAACAGCTCCGATTCGATCAGTTCGTGTCGCCTGACATAAGTAGAGACGAATGCCTGAACAGTCGCTGCTACGGGAACCGCCAAAAGAGTGCCAACAACACCTAAGAGAGCTGCTCCCAAGATCACTGTGCCGAATGCCACCGCTGGATGAATATTCATCGTTTGAGATGTGATGCGGGGAGCAAAGAAGTAGTTCTCAAGTTGTTGGTAGACAACTATCACGATTAGCACCCACAAGGCGCTAATCGGTTGGTGCAAGAGCGCGATCAAGATTGGGAGGATGCCAGCGAGATAGGTGCCAGCGACAGGCACAAACTGAGACATAATCCCCACCCATAAAGCCAACGGAACTGGCGAAGGAACCCCTAGCAACGCGAACAGTAACCAGTGAACGAGAAATGCAGCTAACCCCAAGAGCGTTCGTGAGTAGATGTAGGCTCCCGTCTTGTCGATCGCTATCTCCCAGCCTTTGAGCATCAACGCTTGCTTTCTTGGTGGAAGCGCCGAACAGAGTAAGCGTCGTAGCTTTGGACCGTCGGCGACCAAGTAGAACGTGAACAACAAGACCGTAAGAGTCTGAAAGATCAACGACATCAGCGCTGTGCCTATCGAAACAAGGTCTCCCGCTATGTTCGATGCAAGGCGTGCGGCGCTCCCACCGCTAGAGAACTCTGCGACGAGAGAATCTGTTTCCAAAACGATTCCAAATTTGCTCTCTAACCACTCCTCTATCTCCCGTATGTATCCAGGTGCTTCTGCAGTCAACTTAGTTATCTGATCCGCAAGCACCGATCCCATCGCATACAGGAATCCCCCGACTCCGAGAAGAACCAACGCGAACATCCCTAACGTCGCAGGTCCCCTGCGCCAACCCCGACGACCCAACCAATTAACCGCCGGTTCAATCGCGAACGATAGGAATAAGGACACCAGAATCACGATGATCAAGGACCGAACCTGTATCAAAATCCACACCATGGCGGCTAGGAGCGTGAGCCCGCCAAGAAATAGCGCAACAGCTCTAGGAACCCAGTTAGGCATTTTCTCTTTAGGGTTACTCATGTCATTGCCAATATTTCGAGTAAGTCACCATGGATCAGCCCATTTGAGGCTACGCCACTGATTGAATCTGGGGTCGCATTCAAGTCGAAAGAAGTCTTTCCGGCGAGGTCAGTAAATTGGCCGCCCGCTTCGCCCAAAATCACCGGCATAGGAGCTAAATCCCATGGAGAACATACGGGGTCGATCATCGCTTCAGCTTGACCGGTGGCTACCAGGTAGTAGCCAAATGCGTCTCCCCAAGTGCGCATCATCGCACCTGAGCGTTTCAAACCAACCAGCCAAGAATCTGCAAAGGTGTCGTATGCGCTTGTATTAACCAAAGCATCTTGAAGCGCAGAGGTTTTGCTCACATAGGTTCGCTTTCCATCTCGCCAGCATCCAATTCCTCGCCCAGCAGCAATAGTCGACTGCAATACCGGGATGTGGATGACTCCAATTATCGGCCCAGAGCTATCGGCGACTGCTAGAAGCGTGGAGAACAGGGGTACGCCACGGGCGAAACCGCGGGTACCGTCTATCGGATCGATAATCCAGGTCAATTTGTCTGAATCAACGACTCCACCCTCTTCCTCTCCTCGAACTGCGTGATCTGGATGTCGGACTTCAAGCTGTTCTCGGATAAATCGCTCCGCTGCTCGATCAGCGGCTGTCACCTCGGATCCGTCGGTTTTCGACTCAACTTTCAGACCACTCTGACCAAACCAGTCCAACGTAAGAGACCCGGCCTGTTCGGCTAAATCACACGCCTCAGCTAGGAGGTCTTCAAGTAGTTCAGTCACGTCATGACCCTTCTGAACCTCGAAAAAATCAAGTGAATTCTGGTGGTCGTTTTTCGAAGAAGGCCGCCACGGCTTCTGTCTGATTTCGCGATCCGATGAGGGCACCGATGTGCTCTCGTTCAGCGGCGAAGCGCTCTGCTGTGTTGCGCTCCTGCAATCCGTTGAGGATGTTTTTCATGCGGCGTATTGCCTCCGGGTTCTTCTCGGAGATTTCTCCTGCTAGCTCCATTGCTTCCGCGTGTGGGTCGTCAGCTGTTCGCGTCGCGACGCCCAATTCAACTGCTTCCGAACCTGAGATCATTTTTCCAGTGAAGTACATCTCCTTTGCGACATCGAGCCCTACCAAAGGGGGAAGCAACACAGAGGCTCCCATGTCAGGGACTAACCCCCATCGAATCTCAAGCACTGACATCTTGGTATCTGGATGAACGATACGGATATCGGGACCCATTGCTATCTGAAAGCCTCCGCCTAGAGCATGCCCGCTGATAGCCCCAATTACCGGAACTTCTAGCTCTTGCCATACCCACGCCGCCTGTTGTCCGAGGTGAGTGATCCGCCCTTCAAGACTGCTAGCGGCTGTGTCAGCCATGTCATCAGCATCTACGCCCGCTTCATTGTCGCTCTGCCCCATCGCTTGGAATGAGGCGAAGTCGAGTCCCGCGCAAAATGAGCGCCCCTCGCCACTCAGAACAGCGACGCGAACGTCTGATCGTTCTTTTAGTTCCTCGCCCGCATTGACAATTGCTCTGAACATGCCGGTGTCTAAAGCATTTAGTTTCTCTGGGCGATTGAGACGGACATCTGCTATCCCATCTTCGACAGTCATTACCACGCGATCCGACATGATCAATCCCTTCTCCTGGTGATTACAGTCTGCCCATTGGAGAGCCCTGGGGGCAATTGTTAAACGAAACTAGGTTGACCATGGCCATCGGCGGCTCTTCTGTGCCGGCTCAGGAGGGCCTTCAGTTGTGACAGGAAACGTCAATACAGGCACCGTGAGTTCTCTGGCTATGCGCTCAGACGGGAAGAGAACAAGGCGGGAAGTAGCGCCCTGAGGTCGAGCCGCGAACAGGACCACCATGTCTGCTTGCGTTTCGGCCCGTGTTCTTACGACGGCACCGGTGAAGCTCTCAGTACGCATTGGCTTAAATTCGACTTCAACATCCTTGGTCGCGCATCTCGACAAAAGATTCCCAATATGTTCTGACTCAGGTTCTCCTGGCTGATAGACGACGAGACGGGAACGCCAGCGCGCCGCGAGATCGATTAGCCACTCAGGAATTTCTATTGGCATCGGAGAGGCGATTAGCACGTTGGCGGGTAGCTCCACTCGGGTGGGATCCACCTGTCCTGAATCTTGCTCTGCATCGGAGCCGTGCAGGTCTTTAGCGACTAGGAGAGGTCCAACAAGTTCGAAAAGCACGACCGAGCCTAAAACTACGGTTGCAGCTTCGGCTCCTGGATCTCCTAGCACTTCACTTGCCAGAACCGCTAAGCCGACGGCGACGCCCGCTTGTGGGGTCAAGTTGACGCCAAGCCTTAGAGCTGTTTTCCAACCCAGTCCACCGAAAAGGCCACCGATGAGCCCTCCAACTATTTTGGCTCCCACTCTCACCCCGATATACACGAGGCCAACTATGCCTACTCCCCCAAGATCATTGAGATGTATAGACGCTCCGGCTAACGCAAAGAACAGTAAGTAGAGCGGTTGTTCAATGCTTTTAATGGTCCGGAATAGTCGGAGAGAGAAGGCTTCTGGCGATACCGATGCAGCTGTAGCTCCTGCCATTAGGGCTGCTAGGGGCAGAGAGATGTTTAGCCAATCCGCTATTGACCACCCCAGGAGAATATGGACCAATACAAATAGGAGTAGTTCGCCCGACGTCTCAATTTGGAAACCTAGACGCGATATGAACCAGCCGCCTAAGAGCCCAAGCGCCGCCCCACCGAATCCGAGTTGAACAAAGTCAAACACGGCAGCCGATACGTCGGCGTCTTGGTCCGCCAAAATAGTGGCTATCGGCAAAACTGCTGCGAATGTCGTAGTGGCGAATGCGTCAGAAACGGCATGGGTACCTACTACACCAACCGCGTAATTACCTGTCGCCTTAACTGAGCTGACGATATGCGCAATCGTCATGGGAGCCCCAGCGCCTGCTAACGCTGCAAGCACTAGGGCTACTGATCTATCTGCGCCCACGGCGCGAGTAGCCCAAAATACTAAAACTGCACACAATATGTACTGGGTAGCGCCCGTAGTCAGGGTCCATCTAGCAGCTCGCAAAGCTCGGACTGATACTCGCTCACCGATTACGAACATCAGGATCGCTAGAGCGATTTCAGTCAGGGGGCGCAGGGCGGCAAGTTCATGCTCGCTAACTAGCTCGATCCCCGATGGCCCTAACAACGCCCCGACTATTAGGAACCCTACGAGCTCCGGTAAATGGCGGCGCGCCAAGAGTCGGCTAGCTAAATATGCAAGCCAGGCGAGTACTGCAAAAGCCCCAAGGGTCTCGGTCATCGCTGCGACGCTACTGCCCTGAGAGCTGCCTAGAAAGACTTACCCAAAAAATTTTAAGACCCAACGACTGGCTCGAAAGCCGGGTCTCGTTTTTCTACGAAACTCGCTACGCCCTCTTTGAAATCCGGTCGCTTTAGGGATTGGGCCATGACTCTGTTTGATTCCTCAAGTGATTCGGTGCGCGCCATATCGAGTTGGCTCCATACTTGGTTTTTCATCTGCGCCATGGACCACGGTGCGCTGTATCGACCTAACTCTCGCGCATACTCAACGGTTGCAGTGACGAGCTCGTCGGGAGGCAAAACGCGACTCACCACCCCCATCTCCTTCGCTTCTTCGGCCATGAACACTCTTCCTGACATCAGAATGTCCAACGCGTTTGAGGGCCCAACAACCCGGGGCAACATGTATGACACTCCGTGCTCTGCAATTAGTCCTCGCCTAGCAAAAGCACTGGTGAATTTTGCTCCCGCCGCAGCAAACCGGATATCGCACATCATTGCGTGAACAAATCCAAGCCCCGCGCAGGCGCCGTTGATCGCAGCTACCACTGGTTTGGGGATCGTTAGCGCGTAATCGTGCCGTTCGGTTCGCAGCTCCACAGGTGTTTCTTCTTCCCCGTCTCGCGCACCGATTCCTTGAAGCATGTCCATATCAGCGCCTGAGCAGAAGCCCCTGCCGGCTCCAGTAACGACAATCGCTTTAACGTCGGCTGATTCCGCAGCCCGGTCAAGCGCATTGAAATATTCAGAACCAAGTTCACTTGTCCAAGAATTCAGCCGTTCGGGTCGATTCAGAGTAACCAAAGCCACCCCGTCGACCTCTTCGTACAGAACTACATCGCTCATTGAAGACCCTTTCGCCAGGGGCCACACGTTAGCTGTTGCGGGCGAGTTGATGCATTTCTAACTAGTTGGTGGCGATTTCTTCAATCTCGACGCTTTCCATAACGTCACCGACAGCGATCGTCAACGCTACGTCCATTCCGCTCGATACGTAGCCGAACAGATTGTAGGCCGGCGCTAGTTTTGATCGGCAGTCGTCGATGCATATAAAGAACTGGCTGCCGTTGGTGTTGGGTCCAGCATTTGCCATAGCAACCGCCCCCAGGGTGTATTCGGCATTGACGGGTTCGTCGTCGAATCGATATCCGGGGCCACCTGTACCGGTGCCTTCTGGGCAACCACCTTGAATTACGAAATCTGGCACTACTCGGTGGAAGGTGAGTCCTGTGTAATAGCCATCACGTGCGAGGTTCACGAAGTTATTTACCGTGTTCGGCGCTAATTTCGGGTCGAGGTCCATAACGATCGTGCCTTTGGCCGTTTGGATGGACACGCGGTAGGTGGTCTCGTTATCAATGTTCATCTGAGGTGCTGAAGCCATAGCAGCACCCTAGCGGGACAAAGCGAGGACTAGTCAGTCCGTCGACCGAAGTGTGACTCCAGCGAGTTCACCGGTGTGTTCACCATTTTCCATAAAGATGCGCCCGTTGACGATTGTTGCGTCATAACCGCTTCCTCTTTGGATGTACCTGCCGGCGCCACCAGGGAAGTCATGGACATATTCTGGTCCGCTTAAAGATAGGTTCTCGAAGTCGATGACGTTGATGTCGGCGTAGGCGCCTTCCACGATTCGCCCCCTGTCAACCAAACCGAAGAGATCCGCTGTGTCTGAGGTGATCCGTCGTACGCCTTCCTCGATTGAGAAGAAACCAGTTTCTCTTACCCAGTGACTCAGGAAGTAGGTCGGCTGACTGGAGTCCATGATCTGTCCGACGTGGGCCCCCGCGTCCGCCAGACCCATAACGATCGCTTCGTCTTGAAGCATTGTTTCGATGGCGTCATAGTCCTGATTTAGGATCGGGAGCGACAGCATCACAGACCCGTCCGAACGGTCCGTTTCGTCGAGAAAGAATTCGACTGGCGTTACACCGGCTTGAGCTGCTCTCGCTTCTAACGTGCCCTCTGGCCCTACTCGATAGTTGGGGTCTTCCGCGTCCAATAGGTACAGCCTGCTTAGGTCAACCATGGCGCTACCGCCCCCATGGATTTGTTCTGGGTTGTTGGCTTCCTCAATTAAGGCTTGCCTTGATTCAGGGTCGCGAATCAAAGCGAGGCGTTC
>Ga0208261_1000950_pt1 | contig 10725 bp, 11 predicted proteins | sample Knorr_S7_td_DCM__FD_185595 | JGI IMG/M metagenome (GOLD analysis project Ga0208261, IMG submission 185595) | Marine microbial communities from Southern Atlantic Ocean transect - Knorr_S7_td_DCM_ad_131m_LV_B (SPAdes) (version 3) | ecosystem: Environmental > Aquatic > Marine > Oceanic | place...
TGGCTATCTTGTTCAAAAAATCAAATAATCGATTCTGGTGATCACTCAATTTTGATAGCTGATGTTAATGATTCAAAAATAATTGAAGGTTATCCTCTTGTTTTTTGGGGTAGTAACTATAGATCTCTTTTAAGGTAAATTTAATGTTATTTTTACAGTCGCATGTTAAAAGAATAGTAAAAGTACCAAAATTATATTTTTGGAAGCGATTAAGGGCTTTCGATAAAATTCAAACGCTTCTACCTAGAACGATTAAAGAAGTAAAAATTCCAGATAATTTTTCTAATTCACCAGGTGATGTAAGGTATGTTTATCTTGAAAAAGTTTACCAAGGTGAAGTTATAGAAAGGTTAGACGGATTGATTGAAGAAAAATACATGACTTATTCCGTTATTGATAAATCATGTTTACCTGTTGAAAATTATGTTTCGACGGTAAGCATTAAAAACACAAATCAAGATTTTACAGAAGTTGATTGGTATGGTCACTTTAAAGCTAAAGACAAGGATAAAGAAGAAACAGTCAGCATGTTTAAGTTCAATTATAATCTTATTTGTGACAACATGGAAAAACAATTTTCTGATGGTAATTAAGATATTTAATTAATTTAAAATTTAAATCATTAATTTGTTAATTTATTGAAAAAAAACATTTATTCAACTATCATAATATTTAAATCATTTGGGGGGTAATTATGAGATCTATTTTTAACTTTTTTGCTATTTCATGTTTTATATTTGTATCTGCAATATATACTTCAATATCTTTCGCTCAAAGCTCTGAAGGTATAGAAGAAATTGTTGTTACTGCACGTAAAAAGGAAGAGAACATTCAAGAAACAGCTCTTTCTGTAAGCGCTTTAAGCGCAAGAGATATTGAGAATAGGTTTCCTTCTGATATAAGAGATTTGGCAGGTGAGTCTCCAAATTTAATAATTGATGATCTTCAACAGGGACCAGGAAGTCCAACAGCAATATTCATCAGAGGTGTGGGTGTTTCAGATGTGGAGAAAAATTTTGATCCAACAACAGGGGTTGTTTTAGACGGTGTATTTGTTGGAGCAAATTCTGGCGCAATGCTTAAAACTATTGATTTAGAAAGTGTTGAAATATTAAGAGGTCCACAAGGAACATTGTTTGGAAGAAATACTGTTGCTGGCGTAATAAATTTAACGAGAACAAAACCTACTGGTGAAGTTGGAGGAAAACTCAAAGTTGGTTATGGCGATTACGATACAACTATAGTAGATGGTATACTAAACTTTGGAACTCCTAATGCAGCCTTTAAGATAACTGGAACACATAGAGAGCAAGCTGAAGGCTATTTAACTAATTTGGTAGATAACAAAGATCTTGGAAGAGAAGAATACACTCAAATTACCTTTAATTCTCTATTTACAGTTAATGACAATGTAGAAATTGAATTAACTTTAACAGATGAGCAGCAAGATCAAGATGCTCACACAGCATTAAATCTTGGCGGATCAACCACATGGTGGTGTGCAGTTTATGGTCAATGTTCACCTGGATTAGGAATTCCTCAAAGTGGTGATCGTTACAAAGTATACAATAACGAACCAAAAAGACGAGATGCTTCATTTGAGAGTTTTACAGGTATTCTTGAAGTAAGATGGCAATTATCTGATAAATACAAATTAGATTATATTTTGGGAAGAAAAACTACTGATGAAGAGGTAGATCAAGATTGGGATGGAACACCTCTAACACTGTATCATACTGACCGTAATGCTGAGTATGAACAAACAAGTCATGAAATTAGACTTACTAGTGATTTAGAAGGCCCATTAAATTATGTTGTAGGACTTTATAAATGGGACTCCGAATACACAATACCAATGGAAAGTAGAATTGGATTTTTTGATTTATTTGGCGCTGTGCCAACCCAAGACCCTTTGATAGTTGTTCCTATTTATAATTATACGCATCAAGAAACCGATAGTATTGCTGTATTTTTTGAGGCTGATTATGACATAAATGAACAAATCACCCTCACTGTTGGCGGAAGATATATTGATGAAGAAAAAAGTAGTAATGCTTGTCAGGGCCCTGGACCATATCCAGATTGTAGCGCTATAAATACTTATGCTGATAAAAATTGGACTAAATTTACACCAAAAGTAGCTGTTAGCTATCAAGCTAATGATGATTTATTATACTATTTAAGTTACTCTCAAGGTTATCGAAGTGGTGGATTTAATGGTAGATGGGGAAATGAATTTAGTGCTGTTAGGCCATATAAACCAGAAACTGTAACCAATATAGAAGCCGGCCTTAAATCTACTCTTCTTGATAACAGACTAAGATTTAATTTAGCAATTTTTGACATGGAGTATGAAGATAAGCAACTGGATGTTGATATTCCTGATACACTTGCAGCTATAGGAAGAGCTACTGTGACTGATAATGTTGCTGAGGCTTCATTTAAAGGTATTGAGTTAGAGCTTTATGCAATTATAAATCAAAATTTTTCAGTTGACCTAAATGTTGGTTATTTAGATGCAAGTTATGATGAATTTTTTGCTGATTTTACAGGAAGTGGAACACCTGCTGATTTTACATATTTAGAACCTCTAAGAGCCCCAGATTTAACTTGGACACTTGGTTTAACTTATGAATGGGAAGCTGGTCCAGGTTTAGCCTATGTAAGAGCAAGCGCTCACCATATTGGTGAACATCATACTTCTCAGCTAAACTCTCCAACAACATTCAACAAAGAACAAACATTAATAGATTTATCAATGAATTATGAGCTTAATAATACAGTTTTTGCTTTCTTTGCTAAGAATATAACTGAAGAGGATGGATTTACTGTTGGTTATGATGTTTTTGCTGGTGCAGCATGGACATATGGGATGGCAAGAAAGCCTAGAACATGGGGCATAAGTATTACTCAAACATTTTGATAATAACTAGCATTAGTTTAGGAGAAACCCATGCCAAATGAAGCTAAAGTTCAGAGAATTGTTAATGTTCCTAAACAATATTTTTGGGACAGACTAAGAGCCTTTGGAGAGATAAAAACCTTACTTCCTGAAAATATTCTTGAAGTAAAATTACCAGATACTTTCTCTGATAGCATTGGAGATGTAAGAGCGGTCTATTTAGGGGACCCTTATCCTGGTGAGGTTATTGAAAGGCTTGATGGCTATGAGGAGGGGTTATCTTTGACTTACTCTATAGTGGATAAATCATGTTTACCTATGTTGAATTATGTTGCTTGCGTAAATCTTAGAGAAATCACATCAAATGAAACAGATATTACTTGGTGCAGTCATTTTGTTGCTGATGGTGCCACAGAAGCTGAAATAGTTGAGCTTCTAGAGTCTTTATATAGTTTAATTTTTGATAATATTGAGGAACAATATAAAAAATCACTTAACTCTTAATTATGCTTATCGATGAAGAAGAATTCCAAAAAATTGACGGTTTTTTGAAAAAACATCAATTCAATTTATTAAATCAATTACCTAAAAAAATAGGTAATGGTCAATCTAATCCAACTTATATTTTATTAGATGAAAATGGTGATAAATTTATTTTAAGAACTCAACCAAAGGGAGAACTTGTTAGGGGTGCTCATAGATTAGATAGAGAATTTCATGTGTTATCCGGTCTTAGTAAAAATGAATTTAGCGTTCCAAAACCTCTAATACTTTGTGAAGATAAATCAATAATAGGTAGAGATTTTTATATCATGCAATATATTGATGGTCATATTTATGAAGATCCCTTTCTTCCAAATAACAATTCTCAAGAAAGAAGAAAAATTTACAAAAGTTTAGCAAAAACTCTTGGTAGATTACATAGTTACAATATCGATAAATTAGATATACCTTTTAAGAAAAACACTGGTTTTATGATAAGAAATTTGAATATCTGGTATAGCCAAATTTTTAATGATGATAATCATGATAAAGACATTTCAAGAATTTATGATTTTATTATCAAAAATACTCCTGAAAATAACAACTTATGCTTAATTCATGGGGATTATAAATTAGATAATTTAGTTATAGGAGACGACTCAAATTGTTTAGCCGTGTTAGATTGGGAGTTATCTGCCTTTGGTGAACCAGAGGTTGATCTCAGTTTTCAAATGATTAATTGGTTAATACCTAAGGGAGTTTTATATGGAATCGGTGAGGAGTGGAGTTCATACGACCTTCCATCAGCTTCAGAATTTCTTAAATCTTATGAAGAATCGTTTGGAAAAATGGTTAATATTGAGCTTCTTAATATTTATTGCTTATTTTCGTTAACAAAACTTTACTGCATACTTAAAGGAATAGAGAATAGAGTAAAAGCAGGAAACGCCGCCTCAGAAGAGGCCAATAAAAAAATTAAAGATGCGTCAGGAATTAAAGCAGCATTAATACTGGCATATGAAAATTTTTCCAATAATTTGATAGTTAATTAATATATAATTAACTAAATGTCAGTTCTGGAAAATCATTGTCAACCGACTCTCTTAATCTGTCATAATATACTCCAGCACCTCCAAAATAAATTAATACTCTGGATTTTCTATTTTCTATATTTGCTCCCATCATCCAAGAATTTACTTTGTCACCAACATTCATCAAAGTTTGTTCATGCACTTCTTTAACGTGAGCTGACCATTCTTCTTCTGCTTCTAAAAGAGGATGACAAATTTTGTGTCCTTCTTTTTCCATTTTATTTATGCAATCAGAAATCCATAAACAATTTTGCTCTATAGAGGTTGGAAGATTAGCAAAAGGTGCTTGAGGTCCTGTTATTGTAAATAAATTTGGGAAATCAGAAATACATACTCCCATAATTGATTTTGACTCAAGCTCCCATTTTTCTCTAATAGATTCTCCGCTTTGACCTATAATATCAAAAGCTTCAAGAGCCCCTGTATACGCTTGAAAGCCTGTAGCTAAAATTATGATATCAAATTCATATTCATTTTTTATTGTATTAATTCCTTTTTCAGTAAATTTTGAAATTGGCTCTCTGTCTTTGATATCTACAAGATGGACATTCTCTCTATTAAATGCCTCATAAAAACCATGATCTAATGGTGGTCTTTTGGCGAATAGAGGATAACCTTTCGGTGTTAATATTTCTGCAATTTCAGGATCATTAATTTTTTCTTTCATTTTTTTTATAATAAAATCTGCCGCCATTTGATTTGCCGCAGGGTCTACTAACAAATCATCAAAAGTTTCAAAAACCCATCTAAAACTTCCATTCCAATTATCTTCAAATATTTTCTCTCTCTCGTCTTCAGGCGTATCAACTGCATTACGACCTACAGGGCTATCAAAAGCCATACCAAAAACATGGTTCCTGCATTTATCGATTATTTCATCATAATTATCTTTGATATCTTTTTCCCATTCAGGTGTCATTGATTTCTGCATAGCGGGTAGAACAAAATTCGGTGTTCTCTGAAAAACTGTTACATTTTCTGCTGTCTGAGCCATTATTGGTAACATTTGTACTGTGGATGCACCACACCCAACAATAGCCACTTTCTTTCCATCATAATCTAGACCTTCTTGAGGCCACCTTGAGGAATGAAAACATGGGCCATTAAAATTTTCTATTCCATCAAAACTAGGAATAACTGGTTGAGAGATCATTCCCATAGCACTTATAAAATATTTACAAACTAGCTCTTCATCATTTTTGGTCTTTACAATCCATAAACCATCCTCTTTATTGAATTCTGCACTTATAACTTCGGTATCAAGTTGAATATGAGGCCACATATCACATTTATCAGCTACAAAATTAAGATATCTATTAGTTTCTTCCCAACCAGGATATCTCTCTGACCAGGTCCATTCTTGCAAAATTTCTTTGGAAAAGGTCAAACAATAGTAATATCCTTCACTATCTGTAGCTGCTCCTGGATAACGATTCCATGCCCATGTTCCTCCTATTTCAGAAGCTTTATCTAGTACTTTTACAGAAATACCTGTTTTTTTTAAGTGATGAATTAAAGCTAGTCCAGCAAAACCAGCGCCAACAACAATAGCATCGCAATCAATTTTATTTGTCATTTAAAAGCCTCATTAAAACCAAAAACAGAATAGCATGCATAATATTTCTTGCAATATTGAAAGTTTTTATAAAAGTTTTTTTTATAATTATTATTATGCAAATTTATACTAAATAAATCTTTTAAGCTTTTGTTTAATATGCTTTGATAAATTATGGAGGAATTGGGTATGACAAAATATAGATTTTCTGATGGTGCAGCTATTGTATTTGGTGGTTCAGGTGGATTAGGTTCCGGAATTGTTGATCTTCTTAGTAAATGTGGAACTGATGTAGCTTTTACATATTTAAATAATGAGGAAGCTGCAAAAGAAAATATTTCAAAAATTGAGGAAAATGGTCAAAAAGGATTTTCGTCTAGTGTAGACCTTTTGGACGCATCAAAAGTTGAAAGCTTCGTTAAATCTAGTCAGAAAGAATTTGGTAGAATTCATTCTGTAGTTTTTGCTACAGGTCCTTTTCTTCACATAATGCCTATATTGGATGCTAATCCAGAAGATGTTTATAAAACTTTAGATACTGATATTAAGGGATTTTATCATGTTTTAAGATCTGTTGTTCCTGTCTTAAAAGAAGGAGGAGGAGGATCAATTACGGCGTTAACTACAGCCGCTATTCATAAATATATAAGCACAGATGGTTTATCTTCTGTTCCTAAGTCTGGTGTTCAACATTTATGTACAGCAATTTCAAGAGAGGAAGGTCATAACGGCATAAGGGCAAATTGCGTTGCTGTTGGATTAATTGCTGTAGGGTTATCTCAAGAAATCGATTCTCCACCTGGTGGAATATTGGATCAATGGATGCAGCAAGTCCCGCTTGGAAGAGCAGGCGCTCCAGAAGAGTTATTTGATACTGTAGTTTTTCTTGCATCAGAAAATGCTGGTTATATAAGCGGTCAATCTATCCCTGTTGATGGTGGTTACTCAGCATAATGTCTCAAGGTTTTGATAATAAAAACATCTTAGTTATAGGTGGCAGTAGTGGAATTGGAAGAGGAATTGCTGAAAGCTTTATCAAATATAATGCGAATGTTTGTATTACAGGTACAAGAGACTCAATTGAAGATTATGAAGAAAGAATTTCTCAAAATATAGAAAAGTGTAATTATCAAAAACTGGATCTTTCTAATCATGATAATCTAAATAATTTAGACTTACCGTTTAATGACTTAGATCACTTAATTTGTTCTCAAGGTATCGTAGCATATAAAAGAAAAGAATTTGAAATGGATACATTTAAGAAAGTGGTTGATTTAAATTTAAATTCTATAATGGCCTCATGTTCTTTTTTTCAAGATAAATTATCTAAAAGTAATGGGTCAATAATAATTATTGGATCTGGAGCTAGTTATCATTCTGTAAAAGGTAATCCAGCATATTCTGCATCAAAGGGTGGATTACTCACTTTGATTAAAACCCTTGCAGAGGCCTGGGCTGAAAACAATATAAGAGTTAACGGTATCGCTCCAGGATTTGTTGCAACTAAATTAACTGAGGTTACTTTTAAAAATAAGAAAAGATATGATGACTCACTTAAAAGAATACCATTAGGAAGATGGGGTACTCCTGAAGATATGGGAGAGCTCGCATGTTTTTTATGTAGTGATGGAGCTAGTTATATAACTGGACAAATGATCACATCAGATGGTGGTATGAGTTTATAAATTAAAGGGGGCTTAAATGAGTTCAGAGCAAAATAAATTAGTTATTAAACATCAGGAAGAATTGGTTAAAACTTTCTTTTCATTAGATGATGAAAGACTTGGGATGAAGCACTTTAGATATACTGTTGATGATTATTTTAATGCTGATAGTAGTATTAGGCCTACTGGTAGCGCTTCTCCAGTTAATGTTGATGGTATTTATGGTCAATGGGTTATGGCTGAGAACTCAGATCCTGATAAAAGAATTTTATATTTACATGGTGGTGGTTATGCAATTGGAACTATAAGAGGTTACCTCTCTCTTACTAGCCAAATTGCCGAAAAAACTGGATGTTCTATACTTTTAATAGATTATTCACTAGCACCAGAATTAAAATTTCCTCATGGAGTAAATGACTCTAAAAAAGCTTTTTTGTGGATGTTAAATAATGGACCAAATGGTAGTGGAAAATGTACTAAATCTTATATATCCGGAGATTCGGCTGGTGGAGGCTTATCCTTAGGGGTTACATTGGCTTTGAAGGATGATAACTCTGATCTTCCAAATGCTGTAATACCTTTATCTCCATGGGCAGAATTAGATCCTGTTTCTGAAACTTATGATACTAATGCAGATATTGATCCATATATTTCAAAGGATGCAATAGCAGCATTTCGGGATCTTTATATCAAAGATGAATCTGATCTAATAAATCCATATGCATCACCTGTCTATGGGAATTATGAAGGCTTTCCACCCTTGCTTATCCAAGTAGGGGGAAGAGAAGTTTTATTAGATGATTCAAAAAAAGTTGCTGAAAGCGCAGAGTCATCTGGGTGTGACGTTAAGTTAGAAGTTTGGGATGATATGGTGCATGTTTTTCATGGTTATGCACCTTTTTTACCTGAAGCTAATGAAGCACTTGATGCAATAGCCGATTTTATATCTGACAAATAAATGATTCAGTCCTTTTCATATTCTCCTCTTGAGAGAGTTTACTGTGATCATAAATTGGAAGAAATAATTCCTCTAGAAATAGAGAGTATGAATATTAATAAAATTTTTATTGTCGCATCATCAACATTATCAAAAAAGACAAAAGAAATTGAAAAAATCAAAGATATTCTTGGAAGTAAATTGGTAGGGATATTTGATCGATGTAAAGAGCATTCTCCAATTGAAAATGTTCTTGAATGCGCAAAAGAAGTAAAAAAAGCTAATCCAGATATTATATTAACGATTGGAGGTGGAACCCCTATAGATACTGTAAAAGTTGTTCAGCTATGCATTACTTTAGACATTGATAGTGCCGAAGAATTAAAAAAAATATCTGGTAATATGCAAAATATTACATCAAATATTAGACAGATTGCTGTTCCAACTACACTATCTGGAGGAGAGTACTCTGTAGTTGGAGGGGCTATGGATACTAAAAAAAAACTTAAACAAGGTTATTTTGGTTCTGATATATGTCCTAAGGTTGTAATTCTCGACCCACATATTTCTGTCCATACTCCAGAATGGTTATGGCTGTCTACGGCTATTAGATCTGTTGATCATGCCGTTGAGGGTTTTTGTTCAATTTCTAAAAATCCAATGATTTCCCATAATGCTATAGAAGCTCTAAGAATATTTTCAAATTCACTTCGAAAAACAAAAAAGGATTTAAATAATATTGAGGCACGCTCACAGTCACAAAAAGCAGTATGGATTGTTGCAAAAAATATGGGGAATGTAATGATGGGTGCAAGCCACGGAATAGGTTATCTTCTTGGTTCTCTTGGTTCTGTTCCTCATGGTCAAACCTCATGTGTAATGTTACCTGCAGTATTAAAATGGAATGAAGATCATCATCCAGAAAAAGATAAAATGATTGCATCAGCCCTAGGAAGGCCTAATTTAAAAGCGCATGAAGCTGTAAAAGAATTAATCGTTGATTTAGGTTTACCATCAAAACTTGCAGATGTTGGTATTGGTAGTGAATTATATGATAAGATAGTTGAATATGCGCTCGAGCATCAGATAGTTTTATCAAATCCTAAGCCAATAACTAAAGCTGATGATGTTTATCAAATACTTGATTTTGCTGAGAAAGGATAGATTATGGGTTTTTTTATGGCGTTTTTAGGACTAGTTGTTGCTATAGGTCTTATGTTTATAATGTTAAAATTATTAGATAAAATTGGCGATAAATGAATAAATTGACTGAACTCTCTAGATCTATTGAAAATAAGATAGCTATTATAACTGGAGCAACGAGTGGTATGGGCCTTGCTACAGCTAAACTTTTTTCAGAAGAAGGAGCTCAAGTTATTGTAACTGATCTAAGTCAAGATAAAATAAATGAAGTTGTTAAAGATATTTTAAGTCATGGAAAAAAATGTTTTGGGATTAAACTTGATGTAACTAATTCTGATGAAATCAAATCTACCGTAAATGAGGTAGTCAAAAGGTTTGGAGGTATTGATATTCTTATTAATAATGCTGGAATTTCAATTCCTACAACAATAAGTGATGATAATTATGAGGAATATTGGGATAATACATTTAATGTTTTATTAAAAGCCCAAGTCCAATTAATTAGAGAAGCTTTACCTTATATTCAGAAATCGGAATCAGGTCGAATTGTAAATATTTCATCTACTGAAGGATTGGGCGCAACCCCAAGACAATCACCATATACTTCAGCGAAACATGGTGTTATCGGTTTAACAAAATCTTTAGCAGTTGAATTAGGTTCAAGTGGAATTACAATTAATTGTATATGCCCAGGCCCTATAAGAACAGGAATGACTGAAAAAATTCCTGAAAAAGATAAAGAGGTTTATGCAAAAAGGAGAGTTCCCTTAAAAAGATATGGAGAGCCTGAGGAAGTTGCTCATGCAACTTTAAATTTCTGTCTACCTTCATCTTCCTTTATAAATGGTGCAGTTTTACCAGTTGATGGAGGTTTAACAATAAAAAGAGCTTAAATTTTTATATTTTTTGAATTTTTAGTTTAATTTTGTTAAAAGCATATTATGAGTAAA
>Ga0208261_1000952_pt1 | contig 10703 bp, 10 predicted proteins | sample Knorr_S7_td_DCM__FD_185595 | JGI IMG/M metagenome (GOLD analysis project Ga0208261, IMG submission 185595) | Marine microbial communities from Southern Atlantic Ocean transect - Knorr_S7_td_DCM_ad_131m_LV_B (SPAdes) (version 3) | ecosystem: Environmental > Aquatic > Marine > Oceanic | place...
AGAAATAAAACCTTTATTAAAAAAAAAAATATTAATGAAATTAGTCAATGAAACAAAAAAATATAAAAAATGTATATTTATTTCTTTTAAAGAAAAAAATGTTTACAACTTACTTAAAATTAAATCGAGTTTGAAATTGGGTTTATCTTTTTCTAACACTGCTAATATTGCAGAAATCATAAAAAAATCAGCAAGTAATAAAATTAAGTACCTTGTTTTAGATAAAAAATTTATAAATAGTAAAAAAATTCAAAAAATTAAAAAAGAAAAGTTTTTTTATACTATTAAAAAAAAACAAGAATATAGAAAATATAGTAAGAGTAATAACTTAATTTTTGAGAATCTATGACTTTTGATTTTTAAGGTAATTCAACCTTCCAATTATTTCATCTCTATCTATATAATAACCTTGCAGATGTCTGTGTCCTGAATTTGGATCGTATTCAGTTCTACCATGTAAAACTCGTCTATTATTAAATGAGTAAATATCACCAGGCTCTAATCTAAAATTTATTTGAAATTTCTCATCATGTAATAATTTTCCAAATAAATAATGTGCGTTGTATACTTCTTCCATGATATCTGGGTGACAATCTAGTGTATCCATAGTAGCAATACTAAATCGAACGTCATGAAAGTCATCATCTTTTGTTAAACTTATGGCTGGAGCATGAAATCCTCTATGGGATTGTTGTGTGTAATCTTTATCTCTAAATTTTAATGGTACTTTTACTAAAGTATCAAATGCATCTTTATTCTTTTCTTTTAAATACTGAGCTACAGCAAAAGCATCCACAGCTGATGAGTCTCCACCTTTAGCTGCATTTATTAAACAATGTAAAAATTGATATCCTGGAGGATTTTCAAACCAAGGTAAATCCATATGGTTTCGTAGTGCATGGGCAGTATAAGCAGAATTATTTGGTTTTGGAATATTGATAACTTCAAAAGGTGTTTTAAAAAATGTTTCTCTAGTATGACTTATCCTGTTTAAAATGGGAAATGCAGACTCTTTTTCTATTGGGCTATTTTTAACAATTGCAATTCCTTTGTGATGTAAGAGTTCTAGCCATCTTATAAGACCCTCATCAGATGAAATTATTTCATCATGATCAATGCTAATACTTTTAATATTATTTTGAAGCGAGCTATCCCATAATTCATATGGTGAAATATATTTTTTTTTATTTTTAATTGTATAGCAATTTTCTCTTAACCATTTTATATCATATATGCTTTTATGATCACCTTCGCTCCATTCAATTTCTAATTTTCCATTTTTATCAATATTATAATTTTTAGCATTAATATTTTTTGATACATTTAAAATATTAAACATTCTATGATTTGAATTTTTGTCATGTGCAGTAGGACAATTATCTCTCAACCAAAGATAATTAAATTTACTTTCTTCTCCATCATTCCATAATATTTTTAAGTAAGTACTATTTTTCTCGACTTTTGAAATTTCACTCATAATTTCGATATATATTAAAATTAGATTAATTTGCAAGAACTTCCCTCACCTGCTAAAAATAGATAAAAAAATGTCTAAAATAGAAATAAACAACGTCTATAAAATATTTGGTAATAATCCAAAATCAGTTCTTCCGATGGTGAAAGATGGCGCTAATAAAGATGAGGTTCTAGAAAAAACAGGTCATACTGTTGGTTTAGATAACGTTTCATTAAAAATTGAAGAAGGTGAAACTTTCGTATGTATGGGTTTGTCTGGATCAGGAAAATCTACATTAATAAGACACCTTAATAGATTAATTGATCCAACCGATGGTGAGGTGTTGATTGAAGGTACTAATGTAATGTCATTAGATCAAAAACAATTAATAGATTTTAGAAGACATAAAATGAGTATGGTTTTCCAGAGATTTGGTTTATTTCCCCATAGAACTGTAATACAAAATGTTGGTTATGGTCTAGAAATGCAAGGCATTGAATTAGATAAAAGAAATAAATCTGCGATGGAAAAAATTGATGCTGTTGGACTAAATGGATTTGAAAATCAATATCCTAGTCAACTTTCAGGAGGAATGCAACAAAGGGTTGGTTTAGCAAGAGCACTTGCAACTAATACTGATATTATGTTAATGGACGAAGCATTTTCCGCATTAGATCCATTAATCAGAAGCGATATGCAAAAACAATTGATAGATCTGCAATCAGAATTAAAAAAAACTATAGTTTTCATTACACATGATTTGGATGAGTCTTTAAGATTAGGAGATCATATTGGTATACTAAATGCTGGTAAATTAGTCCAGGTTGGTACTCCAGTTGATATTATAATGAATCCTGCGGATGATTATGTTGAGGCTTTTGTTAAAGATGTAAATAGAGCTAAAGTACTTAAAGCAAAAACAATTATGACTACTGTTGCGGAGTCAAATGGAATAGATAAAAATAATTTAATTAAAATTTTAGAAGATCAATTTATAGAAGAATTTTTACCACAAGTTGTTTGTACAAATGCAAATTGTGAAGTTGTTGATAAAAAAGGAAATTTAAAAGGATATATAACAAATAAAGAACTACAAAAGTCTTTGTCCAAAACTTAAAGAATTAATTAACTGTTTCTATAACAGTAGCAATACCCATCCCTAAACCTATGCATTGTGTAGTGAGAGCATATTTTTTATTTTCTCTTCGAAGAATTTCTGCTGCTTTTCCTGTAATTCTTGCCCCTGTTGCTCCCAAAGGATGTCCTAGTGCTAATGCACCACCATCAAGATTAACTTTATTTTTATCAATTCCTAAATCATTGATACATGCAAGTGATTGCGATGCAAATGCTTCGTTTAATTCTACAATATCAATATCTTTAATAGATAGTTTTGCTCTTTTTAGTGCTTTTTGTGATGCTCCGATTGGACCTAATCCCATTAGTTCATGAGCACATCCTTGAACTGAAGTTGAAATAATTCTTGCTAGAATATCTAAATTATTATCTTTTGCATATTGCTCTTCACAGATTAGGGTTGTAGCTGCGCCATCTGTTAATGGTGAAGATGTTCCAGCTGTGATTGTTCCCTGTTGATCAAATGCCAGCTTTAAACCATCTAAAACTTTTTGGTTTGTCTCAGGTCTAATTCCACCATCTTTAAAACAATTATTTATTTTTGTAATTTCATTTTCAAATTTTCCATTCTTTTGAGCAATTGCTGCCTTCTCATGACTGGATATGGAAAAATCTTGCTGCTCTTTTCTAGAGAGATTGTATTTTTTTGCTACATTTTCTGCTGTTATCCCCATTGAGAAATAAACATTAGGATTTTCTTCATCTAATTTTGGAAAAGGCATTGGATTAAACCCAGCTGTAACTCTCGACATACTTTCAACACCTCCACAGATAAAAACTTTACCTGATCCCATTGCTATTTTGCCTGCAGCAATATGAATTGCTTCCATAGATGACCCACACCATCTATTAACTGTCATACCAGAGGTATGAATATCCAAACCACTTAGAAATGTAACTATTTTACCAATATTAAATCCTTGTTCACCTTCTGGAAAAGCACATCCAATTATAACATCTTCAATATCCTTGGGGTTTACTTTAGATTTTGAAATTAAATTTTTAATAACTTCTGATAATAATTTATTTGGTTTTACATCAATTAATTCACCTTTTTTTGCTGGTGTAAAGGGTGATCTTGAATAACCTGCTATTACTGCTTTATTCATAGACTACTTGTGTTTTACAAGTTTAAGTTTTTCTCTTGTCTCTGATGGTGTCATTGTGGAAATACCAAGATCATTTATAATTCTAATAGCTTTTTCAACTAATTGAGCATTCGTAGCTAATTTTCCTTTTGATAAATATAAATTATCTTCAAGACCTACTCTTGGATTTCCTCCCATTACAACTGTTTGTGCAACAAACGGCATTTCATTTTTTGAAATTGCAAAACCAGACCACACTCCTTCTTCAGGCATAATATCTTTCATTGCTTGCATTGCCAAAGGAGTTGCTGGTGCACCCCATGGAATTCCTAAACACATCTGAAACATTGGAGGATCATCAAGCAATCCTTCTTTATATAATTGCGCTCCAAACCACATATTTCCTAAATCAAAGGCTTCTATCTCTGGCTTTACTTTAATTTCTTGTAATTTTTTTGCTGCTTTTCTTAAATCGTTTGGAGTATTTACAGTTATAACGGAGCTATCCCCAAAATTTAAAGTTCCACAATCGAGCGTACAAATCTCTGGTAAAAACTGTTCAGCGTTTGCAATTCTTTCCATTACATTTGCCATGTCAGTCATTGGACCAAAATCAAGTGGATTTTTACCTTGGCCTATGTCTAAATCACCACCCATTCCAGTCGTTAAATTTAATATAACATCCGTATCACTAGAACGAACTCTATCAACAACCTCTTTATATAATTCTAACCTTCGACTCGGCGTTCCATCCTCTTCTCTTACGTGTATATGTGCTATTGCAGCTCCAGCTTTTGCAGCTTCTATCGATGCTTTGGCTATTTGCTCTGGTGTTTTGGGCAAATCAGGGTGTTTACTGGCTGTATCACCAGATCCCGTCACAGCACAAGAAACGAAAACTTTATTGTTCATAATTTATAATTGAAATATAATTCATATTACTAAAAATGGAAATAACAGAATTACAGAAAGATTTGGCAGCAACTTTTAGATGGACTGCAAGATTAAACATGAATGAAGCAGTTGCTAACCATTTTAGCGCTTGTATTCCAGGTTCAACCACAGATTTTTATGTAAATAGATCAGGAGTACATTTTAGCCAAATGAAGGCAAGTGATTTAATTTTAGTTACAAAAGATAATATTAATGAATTAAAAAAAAACCCAGACTTAGTTGATTCTACTGCAATTAATATTCACGGTGCGATTCATAATAAAGTACCTCACGCAAAATGTATATTCCATGTTCATTCAAAGTATGCAACAGCTTTATCAACTTTAAAAGATCCAACTTTGCCCCCAATAGATCAAAACACTATGAGATTTTATAATAGAGTATCTATTTATAATGAATATGGAGGAATGGGTTTCGAAGAAGAGTCGAAAAAAATGGCTACAGCTTTAGGAAACAAAAAACATATGTTAATGGCAAACCATGGAATTATGACAACTGGTGAGACAGTTTCTGATGGATTTGATGCCTTATATTATTTTGAAAAATCTGCAGAAACTTATCTAACAGCACTATCAACAAATAAAGAATTGAATATTGCGTCGCATGAAGTTGCTGAAAAAACAGCACAAGAATGGGCAACATATCCAAGTGATTTGGCAAGAGCGCACTTAGATCAAATTAGAATTATCTTAGACAAAGAAGATCCAGATTATAAAAATTAATATGGGTGTTTTTTTAACTAAAACTAAAATTATTAAAGACTGGGTCGATTACAATGGCCATATGAATGTTGCTTATTATATTTTAATTTTTGACCAACATGGTTCTGAGGTTTTACTTACAAATTTTAATATGGGAGAAGAGTCAGCCAAAACAACCCAAAAAAGTACTATGGTTGTGGAATCAAATATAGCTTACAAACAAGAAGTCAAAGAGGGAGATGAAGTAGATATTAATCTAACATATTGCGATCATGACAAAAAAAGAATTTTGTACAAACTGGAAATGGTACATAGTGAAAAAAAATTTGTCGCAGCAACTTATGAAACATTATCTCTATATGTGGATTTAGGAGAGCGAAAAGTTGCAGAATTTGAGAACGAAAAGCAAAAAATTATGAAAGATTATATTGAAAAAAATAGATCAAATTTTGATTCAAATAATTTGAAGTTTTCTGATAAACTTAAAAAATAAATATGCAAACAAATTTAGTTTCTGGAGCTCTTGGTGCTGAGATCAATGGAATAAATTTAAAAGATTCCTCTGAAAAAAACTGCATTAAAATAAACAAGCTTTTACTTGAACATAAAGTACTATTTTTTAGGGATCAAGATATATCAGCAGAAGAACAAATTAGTCTTGCAAAATTTTTTGGACCTTTAGAAAGGCATATCTATGTAAAAGGAAGAGAAAAATATCCAGAAATAATAAGAATTATAAAAGGTCCAAACGAAAAGCATCAATGGGGTGAAACATGGCATACTGATGTTAGCTACAATGTGAAACCAACTAAAGTTATAATTTTAAGATCAGTAAAAATACCACCAGTGGGTGGAGATACTATGTTTTCAAATATGGAAATCGCATATGAGACATTAGATGAAGCAATTAAAAAAGTAATAAATAATAAAAGAGCAATTCATAGTTCCTTAGGTGCTGCAGCTTTCGTTGAAAAATACCAAGAAATGAAAGGTAATGGTAATCTGGATGAATACTCAAATGAACATCCTGTTGTTAGAACTCACCCAGAGACAGGTAAAAAAATATTATATGTAAATTCTATGTATACAAAAAAGATAATAGATTTAGATAAAAGTGAAAGTGATGATATTTTAAATCAAATTTTTATACACCAGCAAAGATTAGATTTTACATGTAGATTTAAGTGGACTGAAAATGCAGTGGCAATTTGGGACAATAGAAGTACCCTTCATCAAGGCTTAACAGATTTTTTTCCTGGAAGAGGTTTAGGTCATGAAAGAGTTATGGATAGAATTGCAATCGAAGGTGATCGGCCAAATTAAGCTTTCATGCATTTTGATTATATAATTATTGGCGGAGGTTCCGCAGGATGTGTTCTAGCAAACAGACTTTCATCAAAAAGTAGTAATAAAGTTGCTTTAATTGAGGCCGGTCAACCAAGTGATATTTGGAAAGTAAACATGCCGCTTGCAATTCTTTATACAATGCATGATCCAAAATATAATTATAAATATTATTCTGAACCAGAGCCTTATTTAAATAACAGAAAAATATTCTGTCCTAGGGGAAAAATGATAGGTGGGTGTTCTGGTCATAATGGAATGGTTTACGTTAGAGGAAATCCTAATGATTATCAAAGATGGGCAGATTTCGGACTTAAAGATTGGTCTTATGAGAAAGTTTTACCTTTTTTTAAAAAAATAGAAACCTGGTCAGAGGGTGAAAATGAGTTTAGAGGAGGAGACGGCATTCTTCCAGTTAATCAATCAAAAAACAAAAATCCTTTATTTAAAGCATTCATAGATTCCGCAGTCGAAGCTGGATATAAAAAAAATGAGGATATGAACGGTAAGGTTCAAGAAGGTTTTGGTATGTATGATGTTACAATTCATAAAGGTCAAAGAGCGAGCGTATCAAAATACTATCTTAATCCTATTAAAAATAGAGAAAATCTAAAAATATTTACTCAGTCATTTGTTGAAAAAATTTTGTTTGATGGAGTTAAAGCAATTGGCATTGAGGTAAAAATAAAAAATAAAATTCAAAAAATTTATTCAAGTAAAGAGGTAATTTTAAGTAGTGGTGCAATTAACTCACCTCAATTATTAATGCTGTCAGGAATAGGTCCGGAAAAACAACTTAAAGAAAATGGTATTAAAGTTCTTAAAAATTTAGAAGGTGTTGGACAAAATCTCCAGGATCATTTAGAGACATATATTCAACAAGAGTGCAAAACCCCTGATACGCTCTATTCTTATATTAATAAAATTAATATGATACGAGTAGGCTTACAATGGTTTCTTTCAAAAACAGGCCCATGTTCATATTCTTTTTTAGAAGCAGGAGGTTTTTGCAAATCTTCATCAAACCAAAAATTCCCTAATATTCAATTCCATTTTTTTCCATCATTCGTAATTGATCACGGCTTAGTCGATCCAGATCGTCATGGCTTTCAATTACATGCTAGTCCAAATCATCCAAAAAGTAGAGGATCTGTAACTTTAAGAAATTCAGATCCATACACCTCACCTAAAATTTTATTTAACTATTTAGAGAATAAAGATGACATGAAACAAACCGTTGAGTGTGTTCGTGTAGCAAGAAATATATTATCACAAAGTTCTATGAGCCCTTATGCTGGAAAAGAAATTGGTCCTGGAGAAAACGCTCAATCTGACGAATTAATTGAAGAATATATAAGATCTAAAGCTGAGACTGCATATCACCCTTCATGCACCGCAAAAATGGGTAATGATAATATGTCTGTAGTTGACGAAAAACTAAAAGTATATGGCATAGATAATCTAAGAGTAGTTGATGCTTCTGTTATGCCTGAAATTACAAGCGGAAATTTAAATGCGCCCGTTATAATGATTGCTGAAAAAGCATCAGATTTAATTTTATCCACATGATTAGAAAAGATAATAATCCCAAGGGAATAATTTTAGTTCTTTTTGGAATGGCTTTTTTTTCTGTACAGGATGCTTTAATTAAATATGTTCATCAAGATACTTCTCTTTATGAATTGTATCTTCTTAGAACAGTAGTAGCTGCAATGTTATTATTAATTTTTTTATTAATTAAAAAAAAAAAAATAATATTAAAAACTCACTATCCTGTATTAACTCCTTTAAGAGTTATATTATTTTTTTTCGGTTTTAGTTTTTTTTATATTTCTTTAACTTTTATGTCACTTGCAATGGCTAATGCACTTTTTTTTTCTAGTCCTTTTTTTATGTCAATACTTGCAAAATTATTTTTAAAAGAAAAAATTGGTATTAGAAGATGGTCAGCTATATTTGTAGGTTTCATAGGTGTCTACATAGTTCTTAATCCCAACTTTAGTGATTTTAACTATTTTGACTTAGCACCTGTAGCATGCGCGTTATGCTATGCTTCCTCTATGACAATTACAAAAATCACTTCAGAAAAAGATAATGTTTTTTCTCAAATGCTTCATCTATACGTGGGGGCTTCTATAATTAGTATTTTTATATTTTTCTTTACTGGAAATGGCCAGTTTAACAATTACTCTGATCCTACGATGCAATTTATTTTAAGAGAATGGTTTACAAATCCATCTTATGCTTATCCATATATTGTTGTAATGGGAATTGTTGCGGCAGTATCTTTTTATTGTGTATTTTCTGCGTATAGTGTTGCTTCTCCGTCTGTTGTATCGTTATTTGAATATTCATTAATCTTATGGTCAATGATTGCCGGATATTTATTATTTCAAAATATTCCAACTATAAGAACTTTTTTTGGAGTAGCTTTAATTATTGGAGCAGGTATATATATTTACATAAGAGAAAAAGCTAGAGATCAAATGATTGCTACTGATACACCAACTAGATGAGTAGAAATTTTATACCAACAATAAATATTTCATCTTTGCTTGATTGTAGGTTCGATTCTAAAAATTCCTTAAAAATGATAAAAAAAATTGAAAAGGCTTGCAAAGAGGTAGGTTTCTTTCAAATTATTGGTCATGGAATAGGTAAAAAAAATATAGAGAATACTTGTTTTGTAGGAAAAAAATTTTTTACAATGTCAAAAAAAAATAAAATAAAATTATCACCAAGAAAATGGAACAGTAAAAATAAAAACAAATATAGAGGTTATTTTCCAAATGATGTTAATGGAAAAGAAGGTTTAGATATAGGGGATCTAAAGGTTTCAAGAAAATATGCTCTTAAAATTAAAAATAAATATATTGAATACTTAAATCTAAACAAAACCCTCGATAAAAAATCAATAACCATACTGTCAAATTATTTTGATAAAATTTTTAATATTGGAGAATGTTTATTTAAGGTAATTATTAAATTGCATAAAAAAGATATAGATAGTTCAGAGGAAGTATTTGAAAGATTGAAAACTTTAAGTACTCTTAGATTTAATTTTTATAGCAATCAATCAAAACCAATTGAGGTTTCAAAAGAAGACGGTGTAGCTCTAGGCTGTGAAACACATGTAGACAGCGGAATATTTACGATTCTATACCAAGATAAAAAAGGTGGTTTACAAGTACAAAATAAAAAAAATAAAAAATGGTACGATGTTCCTTTTAATAAGAACGCTTTAGTTGTTAATACAGGAAGAGCGTTAGAGTATTTAACAAAAGGTAAATTTAAAGCTACAAATCATAGAGTTCTGTGGAATAAATCCAAAAGAATGTCGATTCCATTCTTTTTTGAACCTTCTTATGATTTTAAAATGGATGAAGCCTTTTTTTATAAAAAAAAACCTAATAATAAAGCTGTGAATTACGAAAAATTTCTCAATCAATCTCTTAAGAAATTTATTGAATATCAAAGGTAACAAGAATAATATAATCTTATAAAGCGATACATAACTCGTCGTAATTTCATAAGTACGAAAGTGGGATCGGTCGTCTTTAAATTAATTTTTAAAGGAGGCTTTAATGAAATTTGGTTATTTTTGTAATACTACAAATTGGACACATAAACCATACCATCAACTTTTAGATGAAACTAGAGAAATTACTGAATATTGCGATCAGAGCAAATGGAATTCAATTTGGTATACAGAACATCATTTTAACCATGAGGGAATGGAATCTTTAACAAACCCATTAATGATGGGGGTCGATGCTGCAGCTAGAACAGAAAATATTAGAATAGGCCAGGCATGCAATGTAATTACTTTTCATAATCCAATTAGAATGGCCGAAGATATTGCTCTTCTTGATCAATTGTCAAAAGGTAGGGTTGAAGTTGGAATTGGAAGAGGAATTTATGGAAGAGAAGCAATCAACTTAAATAAAGAAGCAGATATGAAAGACCAAGCAAAAAATTTTAGACTTTTTGAAGAAACTCTGACAATTTTAAAAAAAGCTTGGA
>Ga0208261_1000953_pt1 | contig 10697 bp, 8 predicted proteins | sample Knorr_S7_td_DCM__FD_185595 | JGI IMG/M metagenome (GOLD analysis project Ga0208261, IMG submission 185595) | Marine microbial communities from Southern Atlantic Ocean transect - Knorr_S7_td_DCM_ad_131m_LV_B (SPAdes) (version 3) | ecosystem: Environmental > Aquatic > Marine > Oceanic | place...
GGGCAGAAATTGCAAATCGAATCACATGGTTTAAAAAATGGGATAAAGTTCGAGAATATGATTTTATAAAGGGTTCAATAAAGTGGTTTGATGGTGCGAAGCTAAATGTAAGTTATAATTGTTTAGACCGTCATGTTGAAAATGGTTTTGGCGATCAAAGCGCTATCATATGGGAAGGAAATAATCCTCAAGAAGACCAATCATTTACTTATGATGAGTTACTTTCTGAGGTGAAAAAATTTGCTAATGTTTTAAAAAGTATTGGAGTAGAAAAAGGTGATCGAGTATGCTTGTACATGCAAATGGTCCCCCAATTACCAATTGCAATGCTCGCATGCGCAAGGATAGGAGCAGTGCATTCGGTAGTCTTTGGCGCATTTAGTCCAGAATCTCTTCGAGATCGTATTAATGATTCTTCATGTAAAGTTTTGATTACACAAGACACTGGAGTTCGTGGAACAAAACAGAATATTCCAATGAAGGCAAATGCTGATAAAGCAGTATCTGAAACACCTTCTATTGAGCATGTAATAGTCGTTAAAAGAACAGGTGTTGATGTTGAGATTAAAAGTGACCGTGATTTATGGTGGCATGAAATGATGGAAAACGCTGATTTGGAGTGTATTCCTGAAGAAATGAATGCAGAGGATCCTCTTTTTATATTATATACATCTGGCTCCACTGGAACGCCAAAAGGAGTAATGCATACAACAGGCGGATATCTTGTTTATACTTCATTTACTCACGAAAAAATATTTGATTACAAACCGGGTGATATTTATTGGTGTACAGCTGATATTGGGTGGATTACAGGACATTCATATATTGTATATGGTCCGTTAGCAAATCGAGCAGTAACTATAATGTTTGAAGGTGTTCCTAATTATCCGGATTTTGGAAGGTTTTGGGATGTGGTTGATAAGCATAAAGTAAAACAGTTTTACACAGCCCCTACTGCTCTGCGTGCCTTAATGAAAGAAGGTGATGATCATGTAATAAGTCGCAATCTTTCAAGCTTACAATTATTAGGCACAGTAGGAGAACCAATTAAGGAACCTGAATGGATGTGGTATTATAATATTGTTGGAAAAGGTAAATGTCCAATTGTTGATACTTGGTGGCAAACGGAGACAGGTGGAATATTAATTTCTCCACTTCCAGGTGCTACACCTACTAAGCCTGGATCAGCAACAAACCCGTTCTTTGGCATAGAGCCTGTTCTATTATCAGATGATGGAAAAGAAATAGAAGGAAATAATGTTCAAGGGCTTCTAGCAATCAAGCAATCCTGGCCAGGCCAAATGAGAACAGTTTATGGAGATCATCAACGATTCATTGATACATATTTCTCACAAGTGCCTGGTTACTATTTTACTGGTGATGGTGCCCGTAGAGATAAGGATGGTTATTATTGGATAACTGGAAGAGTAGATGATGTTCTTAATATTTCTGGTCATCGTATTGGTACTGCAGAGGTTGAAGGTGCTATAGGAAAAGCTACTGGTGTTGCAGAAGCTGCTGTAGTTGGCTTTCCGCATGAAATAAAAGGCCAAGGGATTTATGCATTTGTAACATTAATGACAGGGACAGTAGACAATACTGATATAAATGAAGGAATTATGGATAGTGTAACTAAAATTATTGGTCCTCATGCAAAACCTGATAAAATACAATACACCCCTGCTTTACCTAAGACTCGTTCTGGTAAGATTATGAGACGAATTTTAAGAAAGATAGCAGAAGGAGATATAGAAAATATGGGTGATACATCAACACTTGCAGATCCAAGTGTTGTTGATGAACTTATTAAAGGAAAAAAATAATTATAAGATATTATATATAGGAGTATATATGGCACATTTAAAGACAGTTTCAGCTACAACAAAAAATTGGTCTGAATTACCCTCAGATGTGATAGTTGTTGGGGTATTTTCAAAAGGGGAATTATCGCCAATGGCAAAAGATGTTGATGAAACTTTAGGAGGGCAGTTACAAACTGCAGTTAAAAATGGTGACGTGACAGGTCGCGCAGGTGAATCAATGATTTTTTATGGTAAGAAACATCGCTTAATAGCGGTTGGATTAGGAGAAAAGAAAAATTTAGACTTAGAGCAGATTAGGCGTGCAAGCGGTACAGCAGTTAAGACGGCCACTAGAAAAAAGCTTGCTAATATATTTATGGAAGAATTTGCTCAAGATAAAGATGGAGCAGCTCAGGCGCAAGCAGAGGGCGTTATTTTAGCTTCATACCAATTTCTTGATTATAAAACGATGAACAAACAAAATAACTTTATGTTGAAGAAGGTTATTGTTCGTACCTGGGATAGATCTGGCTTGAGGAAAGGTTCGTTGATAGCAAATGCTGTTTGTTTTGCAAGAGATCTTGGAAATCACCCAGGGAATGTTGCTACTCCAACGAAATTAGCACAGGAAGCTCGAAAAATTGGAAAACGTGGAAAAATGCGAGTACGTGTTTTTGATCGGGCAAAAATTATAAAAATGGGCATGGGTGGACTTGCAGGTGTTGCGGCAGGAACGGATGAGCCTCCCAAATTTATTTTAATGGAATATTGGGGTACTAAGAAGACAGAGAAGCCCAAAGTTCTTGTTGGTAAAGGTCTTACTTTTGACTCTGGAGGTATTTCTATAAAGCCAGCATCTAAAATGGATGAAATGAAATTCGATATGTGTGGCTCTGCCGTAGTTTTAGGAGCAATGCATGCTATTGCAGATTTAAAGCCTAAGATTAATGTTGTTGGGATAGTGCCCTCAACAGAAAATCTAAGTGGAGCAAAAGCATATAAGCCTGGAGATATCCTAAAAGCATATAATGGTAAAACTATTGAAGTTTTAAATACGGATGCGGAAGGAAGATTAATTTTAGCAGATGCTTTATCCTATGCTAGTAAGCATTATAAACCAGAATATATCCTTGATTTTGCAACATTAACTGGTGCAGTCGTTGTCGCTCTTGGATATGTGGCTACTGGTATTATGGGTACAGATGATACGCTAATCAAGAAGGTTAAATCGTCTTCAAATACTACGGCAGAAAAAGTCTGGGAACTTCCACTTTGGAAAGAATATTGTCATCAAATTCGATCAAAGATTGCTGATGTGAAAAATATAGGTGCACCCATGCAGGCAGGAACTATTGCTGCAGGGGCTTTCTTGAAGGAATTTGTTAAGGATGGAATTCCATGGTGTCATTTTGATATTGCTGGAACTGCATGGAGTGATTCTGAAACAGATAATGGAGGTGTAGTAAGAGAAAAACCGTATACTCCAAAGGAAGGAGCCTCTGGCAATGTAATTAGATTAGTATTAGATCTAATTGAGGCATGACTATCTTTTTTGAATAAAGTTGCAATTATAACCGCTGCGAGTAAGGGAATGGGCGCTGCATGTGCTCATGCGCTTGCTAAAGAAAAATATAATCTAGTTTTAATGTCAAGAACAGATAGTGTGCTAGAGCTTTCTAATGAATTGGATGGAGTTGGAATGGTTGGAAGCGTCACAGAACAAGATGATCTAAGTAAAATTGTGGATCTCGCAATGGATTCATATGGTCAAATTGATGCTATAGTAAATAATACAGGACATCCTCCAAAAGGTGATTTGTTAAAAATAACTGATTCTGAATGGAAAGATGCCTTTGATTTATTATTATTAAATGTAGTTCGAATGTCAAGATTAGTAGTTCCCATTATGAAAAAAAACGGTGGATCAATCGTAAATATATCTTCGTATAGTGCGAAGGATCCTAATGTATCATTTCCAACATCATCAACAATTCGAGCAGGGCTTTCAGCTTTTGTTAAGTTATTTGCTGATCAATATGCAAAAGATGGTATACGTATGAATAATATATTGCCAGGGTTTATTGATAGTTTTGATGTAAGTGATGAAATTCGTTCAATAATTCCATCAAAACGAGAAGGAAAGGTTGATGAAATAGCGAATACAGTGGTTTTTTTATTATCCAATAAGTCAAGTTATGTTAATGGACAAAATATTCGTGTTGATGGTGGATTAGGAAGGTCAATATAATCTTTTTAATAAGGATTAATCTTATAGTTAATGCAAACAAAAATTTTACGTATTTTTAATAATGGACTTTATTAGCGGAATCATTCTTTTTCTAATTGGATTTGCTGTAGGATCATTAATTGTTTGGTTTGTGCGACAAAAAGAATTGGATTCTACTCGTTTAGGAGAGGATGGCCTAAAAGAAATCTTTGGTAGTATATCCAGACAAGCTTTAGATCAAAACATAGAAACATTTCTGAAAATGGCGGAAAGTAAGTTTGGAGAATTACTGAAATCTTCAGATGGGCAATTAGATGAAAAGAAAAAGCTCATTGACCAAAGTATAAAAGAGATGAAAAATCACTTAGAAGGTCTTGGCAAACAAACTTCTGAACTGAAAGGTCAGATGGAAGCCTCTCGAAAAGGTATTACTGAATTATCCGATACTACCTCTCAATTAAGACAGATATTATCAAGTTCACAGGCACGAGGTCAATGGGGGGAAAGAATGGTAGAAGATATATTAAGCTTTATTGGACTAGTTGATGGTGTTAATTATACTAAACAGACACAGGAAGGAAAGGGTCGACCGGACTTTACCTTTTATCTACCTAAAGATCGTCATATTAATATGGATGTAAAGTTTCCTCTCACTCATTATGAGAATTTTCTTGCTGCTGATAATGAAAATGATCAGATAAGTGAAAAGAAGGCTTTCCTTTCCGATGTACGCAATCATGTTAAGGAAATAGCTAAACGTAATTATATTAATCCAGAAGCAGGAACTGTTGATTATGTTCTGATGTTTATTCCAAATGAAAGTATTTATTCTTTTTTGAACCAAGAGGATAAAGATCTTATCGATTTTTCTCTCTCAAAAAGAATTCTACTTTGTTCACCCATAACACTGTATGCTATTTTATCCTTAATTCGTCAGGCAGTATCTAATTTTTCCTTGGAACAAAGGGCAGGAGATATGCAGGCTATGGTTAGTACTTTCAAGGAACAATGGGAAAAATTTGTAGAAAAACTTAATGCACTTGGTAAGAGTATAGGTACTATACAAAAACATTTTGATGAATTAAGTGGCACAAGAGCTCGTCAATTAGAAAAACCAATGGAAAAGATTATTGATTTAGAATTAAAAAGTAATGATAATGATCAAATAGAAAATGATGCAGCATGAATAAATACATAGCTATTATATTTCTTTTAATTTATGGGTGCGTAGGTCCACCTGAACCAGACGATGGATTAATTGATAATTTGCCTTCCATAATTAATACATCAGATGCTTTTAGCTTCTCTCTAAGAGGGGATAAGTATGATTTTAATGAATCATATGATCTTTCATTTATTTTAGATTCCAATTCTGTTTTATCAACAACATTAATTATTAATGAATTTTCAGGAAATGATACCACATCTATCTTTTTGAAAAATAGTTTAGACTCAACATTATATTGGTATTTAGTATTAGGAAATAGTGTCTACTCTCGAATTGATACCATGTCAGGAGATCCTTTTAGCTATCCAGAGAAAATCAATGTTGTAGGAACACAATTTAATGGTGTGGTCGATTTTCAGATTATTAAACAATAATTTCATCTAACATAGAAGCCTTGGAATTTCAATTAAATACAGGAGATTTATATGCTATCCTAACGTCTTTTTGTTGGGCAACAGCAGTAATATTATTCCAATTGTCAGGGCGAATACTTGGGAGCATGCATATAAATGTTATTAAAAATACTATAGGTGTTATTTTTTTTATTTTATTCCTAATTATTCAAGGAAATAGATTTCCAGTTTTTACATATGATGAAATGAAAATTCTTACAATTAGCGCAGTTCTAGGAGTCGCAATTGGAGATTATTTTTATTTATCAGCATTGCGAAATCTTGGAGCTGGGTTGAATGCTATTGTTGGTACAACATTTTCGCTTTCAATTTTTATTCTATCATATCTTATGTTTGGGGAGGTCATTGCTATTCGAGGGTATTTTGGTGGAATTTTGGTAATAAGTGGTATTGTTATAGCAACTGTTGAGATACCAAAAAATAAAAGTAGAAAAGACATAACTCAGGGAATAATATTTGGACTTATTGCGCAGGTGCTTACTGCATTTTCGGTATTGATGATTAAACCCGTAATGGCAATACATCCAGTGGTTCCAATTGCTTTGATTCGATTTGGGATTGGAACACTTTTAGGAATCATATTTCTATATTATACAGAAGGTGGTAAAGATTTGATAAAGACATATAAAAAAGGATTTAGTCATATGCCTTTAGTCTTAGGTGCTTTTGTTGGGACATTTCTTTCCGTAATTTTTTGGCTTGCAGGATATAAATATACTTTAGCAGGTCGTGCAGCTATTTATAATCAATTATCAACAATTCTTATTATTTTAATGGCTGCTTTATTTTTGAAAGAGGAAATGAATAAAAGAAAGTGGTTTGCCGTTTGTTGTGCATTATCTGGTGCTATCTTAGTTAGTACTGCATAATAATGTAACCCTAATCTTCTTCCCAGGCCGGGCATAAGAAATATCTATAGTCACAGTGTTGACAATTAAAGTCTCCAGGCTTAGTTGGGAATTCATTTTTTCTTATTCCTTCGGCTACTTTAGAAACCTTTTCTAATTCTTTGCTTAGGTCGTCTGATGTAAACGTATAACTTTCAATAGGATCTTCATAATGACGTAAAAAATGAAGAATTGTAGTGCCAGGCTTACCTTTTACATCTTCAACTGCATCTCTTTTTAGTGCTTCCGTATAGAGAGCAAGTTGGAGATTGCCTTTTGCCTTTACTTTATTTTTACTAGTCTTATAATCAACAACAGATAAAGAATTACCTTCTTGATCAATACGGTCTATTTTACCCGATATTACCACTTGCAAGTCATCAATAGTGAAGTTGAATATTTTTTCACGAGCAACTACCGTAGAAGGATGTTGTTTGTTATAATTAAAATATGCTTCGACTAGTTCTACAGCTTGTTTTTTGAACTCTTCTTCCCGTAATAAATATTCAAATGCATCTTTTCTCCAATGTTTATCTAATAAATCCATCATTATTTGAAGACTTTGGTTAGCCTTTCCATGAAATTCATCTAATACGTTATGGATAATTATTCCAAATTCCATTGTAGCACGCGTTTTTCTCTCAGGAACTTTATCAATATGTTTAAGACGATATTTATAGGGACAACTTTCATAATCATTAATACTGCTTGCTGACAATTTTAATAGATATCTTGAGTCTAATTTATTTGATTCTTCTATTGATGGGCTCTCATTTAAATTTTTCATTTTTGATAAAATTTCACTAGCATTATCATAATGATTAGCAGCTATTTCGTGACTAAGATCAACAAGTAGTCGTTGTTTTTCTATATTTAATTCAGGCTGCATTACAGCTTCATCATTCTTTTTCATAATAGAACTCTCCATTATTTTTGGTTCTAAGTTTTCTAATTCTTTTGTAAAAATAGATTGAGCTTTGGATGGACCAAATAAATACAGCTCATCCTTGGCCCTTGTACATGCCACATGAAAAATTCTCCGTTCCTCTTGAATATGGAATTCTTCTGCAGATATAGGATTTTCCTCAAACCAATGTTTCCATGATATAGGTAGCTCATTTATAATTTTTGGTTTATTAAGACGAATAGGAAAGCTTCCAGATCTTAAAAAAGGGATAATTACTATTGGAAATTCTGACCCTTTCGACTGATGTACTGTTAAGATTTGAACTGCAGCATTTTTATTATATTCTTCTGGTTGGGCCGCTTCAATATTCATATTTCTTTGTAGGATGTTCATATATTGAAGCCAGCTTTTTAAGGTGGGATCTTTTTCTATTGCATTAAATCTTTCAGCAATTAACATTAATTTTGCCATATTTGCCAAGTTTAGACGTTGTTTATATCGATAATACTTCCGCAAATATTGTATTTCATCATTATCTTTTAAATGCTTTAAAATATCCCAAACTATTTCATCAGGATTTTGTTTCTTTTTATAAGATGTTAAGATTTTTTCTCTCGTTGATAAGACCCATGCAACACCTGGAAATTCTTTTGATAATTTATTTAATGCTTCTAATCGCTCATGGATAGATGATTGATTAAATTCACAATAGAATTTTGATGTCCATTCATATCCCATTCTTTCTTTTAAAATTCGAAATAAAGCTGCTTCAGATTTTTCATCAGAAATAACTAAATGACCCCAAGACAATACATCTTTTACAATAGGCACATTGAAAAACTTCTCAATATGAATATCTACTGGTATTGCTGACTTTTGTAAAACGGAAGCAAGGATTTTTATATGTCCCCATGATCTACATATAATAGCTATATCTCCAAATACACGATTATTTGTTTCTACCATATCATGTATTATTTGAGGAATAAGATCCATGCTTTCTTTAGATTCAGAAATATACCATTTAGGAGTTGGTCCAGTTTTTGGAAGTTCTTTCGGTCTAATAAGCGATTTTTTTTCTCTATGCGTATTCTTCCCTATTGATGCATTTGCTAAGTCAAGTATCTCACTAGATGAGCGATAGTTTTCAACAAGTTTTACCATTTTATAATTAGAGGAAGAAGAATATCTTTTTTCAAAATCTTTAATATTATAATAATTAGCTCCCCGAAAACTATAAATACATTGGTCCTCATCTCCAACGACAGTTATACTTGGTTTTTCGCCTGCTATAAAATTGATTATTTTGTTTAGTGCATAGTTATTATCTTGATACTCATCAATAAAAATGTGTTTATACTTTTTTCTGATCTTATTTAATATGGTAGAATTAGAATTAAGCATATTCCAGCAATCAAGAATCATATCGCCATAATCAACAACTCCTAACTTATTTTTTTCTTTCTGAAAATAGTCGAAAACCTTGATTAAATCAGAAAGTTGATTCATACAGTCATCGTAATCATATTCCTTATGCATATTTGGAAAAATTTCATGGAAATTTTCCTCGCAAATATTTGTTGAATTATACAGATCATTTAGCTGATCTGGCGTTAGAAGTTCATCGCGCACACGATTAATAAATGGTATAAAAGATTTTGTGATAGCTGCGTAAGGACTCATGAGGAAAGTAGTGGAAGTAATGAATTTTAGTTTATCAAAATGATTAATAAAAAAGTATATAATATCATCTTGTTGCCAAAGAATTTTGTCAGCATTAGAACTAAGATTCCGTTCTCGAACTAATCCATTACAAAAGCTATGAAATGTACTGATAGTAATTTTATCTATTGAGTTCCCTATTATATCTTTAATCTTTTTTGTTATTTCTGATGTGGCTTTATCTGTAAAAGTAAGTAGTAAAATATTTTCTGATGGGACATTAACCTCTTGGATTAAATGACGTATTCGGTTAAGTAATGTTGTTGTTTTTCCAGTTCCTGCTCCAGCAAGAATCATTAATGGAGCAGGTTTGTGTAAAATGGCTTCTTTTTGAGCTATATTTGGCCTAAATGAAACAGCGCTTGATTCCATATATAAAATTAGACATGAATCTGGTTAATATCAGTGAACAAGTTTTTATATTTAAAATTTAACTTTTTATGTTTTTTGATGTCTTAAATAGTAGAAATGAATGAAAAAAGACCGAGAACTCATACAAGAATTTCAAAATGGAGACGAAGAGGCGTTTAATGAACTTGTTCGCAAATATCTGGATTTAGTTCATGGTTTTTTTCAAAAAATTACGAATGATGAAATGGAAGCAGAAGATTTGGCTCAAACTGTATTTATTAAGTTATATAAATCTCTTAAGAAGTTTCGTTTTGAATCAGAATTCAATACTTATTTATATCGTGTGAATGCTAATACTGCTAATACTTATTTTAAAAGAAATAAATGGAGAAATATTATTCATCTGGATCAAATAATAGAGCCAGTTTACAAGGATGATAAACAGGATAGAGAATGGAAGAAAGAAGAGGTAATGAATGCCGTTAGTAAATTACCAAAAAAACAACGTTTAGTTGTTATGATACGAATTTCAGAAATGTTGCCTTTTAAGGATATTGGAAATATCCTTCACATGTCTGAAGGCACAGCTAAAGTTAATTTTCATCATGGTATGAAACGTATTAAAACATTATTAGGAATCATTGAATGAATTTTGAATCAAAAATTCGGCAAACATTATCTAATTCAGCTAGAATTATCGATAAAGAACAATTTATTAATAATCTAACTACAGCCAGGCATGAGCAAAAATTAAAGCGTAGTCAGGCTATTTCAGGCATTTTAGCTGCATGTTTAATCATTATTATTGGTGTAGGGAGTTATTTTGAGCTAGATGGAGGAGCAATTTACTCAGGCGGAAATTTTTATTTTAGTGATAGCAATATTTCTAATATAGATTTTGATGAATTTAATTTAAATAGTGATAATTATTTTATAGATGATCTAGCAATTTATATTATAGAAGAGGAAGATGATATCTGGACGGCATTTACCTTTTTAGATGAAATTGAATATGATAATTTTATTAACTATATGGAGGAGTCATGAACATAGCTAACTTTTTTGCAATAAGTATGTTGATAAGTGGAGTTTTATTTGCACAAGCTGATCGTTGGGATAAGAACGATGAGGATCGGGGAAGAATGGAGATGTATGCAATC
>Ga0208261_1000954_pt1 | contig 10697 bp, 8 predicted proteins | sample Knorr_S7_td_DCM__FD_185595 | JGI IMG/M metagenome (GOLD analysis project Ga0208261, IMG submission 185595) | Marine microbial communities from Southern Atlantic Ocean transect - Knorr_S7_td_DCM_ad_131m_LV_B (SPAdes) (version 3) | ecosystem: Environmental > Aquatic > Marine > Oceanic | place...
ACCAATTTGAATAGATGGATATTTTTGAATAACAAATGTGTTTGCTGCAAATACATTCAGTCCAGATTGCACAGATGATTCAAGTGTCCTTATTGCCGTCATTACTCCGATAACAGAAAATACCCCAATACTTATTCCAAGAAGCGTAAGAATAGATCGAAGTTTATTTTGCCTAATGGCATCAATGGCCATCCAAAAACTCTCTTTTAAAATATTTTTTAAGCTTCTAGAGAACATCGATCATTCATACCTTAGAGAATCAATTGGATCAAGCTTAGAGGCTTTATAAGCAGGGATAAACCCAGATACAACACCTACTACCATACTCATCATTACAGAAAAAATAGATAAACCTATTGGGAGGGTTGATGGAAATATCTTATTTATAAAAATACTACTAACATATGCAAAGAGAAGCCCAACAAGGCCTGCAAACAAACAAATAGTAACCGCCTCCATTAGAAACTGACTAAGTATCATCCCATTTGTTGCACCTATTGCTTTTCTCACTCCAATCTCCCGTGTCCTTTCTTTTACAGTGACAAACATAATATTCATTATTCCAATCCCTCCAACAACTAGAGATAATAGAGTAATAAAAAACCCCGTACCACCAATAGCAATTTTTAGTCTATTATATTGAGTCTCAAAGGCCTTTGTCTGGTTAATCGCAAAATCATTTTTTTCACTTGGCTTTAATTTTCTTATTATTCTCATTATTCCCGAAATCTCATCCAGACCTTCGCTAATTTTATCCTCTGGTACTTTAACGCTTAGGCGCATCCAACCTCTTTTTGAAAAAATTCTTTTGAATGCCCCTAGAGGAAGAACTGCCTGTTTATCAACACTAAAAAGACCTAAGAACTTTCCCTGTTTTTCTAATACTCCAATGACTCTAAACCTCACATTATCTATTTTTATGTACTTACCAATTGGGTTTTTATCCCCGAAGAATGCTTCTTTTATTCCGTAGCCAATCACAGTTACTCTTGACCCGGCTCTATCTTCACTTTCAGTAAAAAATCGCCCCTCATCTATGTCTGTGCTTATTGTTTCCATATAATCCTCGTTTGTACCAAAGATTTCAGTCCGCGTTTCCTTGTCTTCATAAGATAGGGATGCACCCCTTTGCATCACGGGACAAACAGCCAAAGCATATTTTGAGCGTTGCCGTATCTTATCAACATAGTCCGGCCGCATTCTAGGTCTATTTCTCACCTCCCACCAATCCATATCACTGAACCACTCGTAACGACTTATATAAAGTATGTCTTTCCCCAACCAAGACATACTACTCTCAAAGGATCGGTCTAACCCGGAAATCAGAGTCCCCATAAGCGTAACAGAAAGGACACCGATCACTATACCTAATGCAGTTAAAATTGATCTGGTTTTATTTGCAAAGACTGCCCCTAAAGAAATTTTAAGATTTTCAAAAAACAAAGAAACCACTATTTACCCTTATTATCCTCTACTATCTTACCATCAAATAAACGTATTGTACGTTTCGCATGCTTAGCGATATCATCCTCGTGTGTCACAAGGATAATTGTATTCCCTTTTGAATGTAAGTGATCAAAAATACCCATTATTTCATGTCCACTTTTTGAGTCAAGGTTACCGGTAGGCTCATCGGCAAGAATAATAGAGGGGTTATTAACAAGCGCTCTGGCTATGGCAACCCTCTGTCGTTGCCCTCCAGATAGTTCATTTGGTTTGTGATGCATTCTATCTTCCAGCCCAACATCTTTCAAGGCCTTTGAGGCCATTTCAATTCTTTTTTCTTTCTTAATGTTTGCATACACGAGAGGTATTTCAACATTATGCAATGCACTTGCTTTTGGAAGAAGATTGAAAGTCTGAAAAACAAAACCTATTTTTCTATTCCTTATAGAAGCAAGCTGCGCGTCATCCATAATATGGACTTCTTCTCCCTCAAAATGATAAATACCAGAACTTGGGGTGTCCAAACAGCCTATCATATTCATCATGGTAGACTTTCCCGATCCAGAAGGGCCCATAATTGCCAGGTATTCATTGCTGTTTATAGTTAGATCGACCCCATCTAAAGCTCGAACCTCTTCTCCACCTACATTATAAATTTTATAAATATCGCTGAGGTTTATTAAGTCCATAAAATAGATAGTTATAAGTTAATTTTTTGGGGTATTGTTCTAATTAGAACTAGTTTCGTCTTCATATTTCACCTTCATTCCATGCTGCAATTCTTTGCTCAAAACTCGGAATCTGCCTGTCACAATTAACTCCTCATTTTTCAGTCCTGTTTTTACAGAATAATGATCTTCACTTGATAGACCAACATCAACTGGTCTAACTAGCGCATATTTTTCTCCTTCTGAGGCTTTTTCTCCATCAAAACCATCCACTAAAACAAAAACAACATCCAAACTTTCTTTAATATCTGAATAGCTTTTATCATCATTAGTTTCCCATTTTTTACCTTCTTTTTTATCCCCATCTATTTCCTGATAATTTTCTGGTCTAGATGTAAGAGCCTGTATGGGAATTGAAATAGTATTTTTAATGGTCTCAGATATAATATTTACAGTGCTACTCATTCCAGGCCTAATCCTTTTTGGTGGATCAAAAATTTTTACTTTTACCTTGAAGTTTGTAACCTGTTGCTGGCCGCCCATATTTAGGTTTTGTGCAGTATGAGCAATTTCACTAACTGTTCCATAGAATGTCGTATCAGGAAAAGCATCTATCTCAATCTCAGTGGTATCACCTATGTTTATGGTAACAACATCATTCTCATTTACATCTACAAGTACTTCCATGAAACTAAGGTCGGCAATTGTCATTAAGACGCCCGGGTTAAACATACCACCCAGTGCCATTTCTCCTTCTTCTTTTGTCAAGCTAGTCACAATACCATATTTAGGAGCAACTAATCTCGTTTTGGAGAGTTCATCTTCTCTGGATGTTAAAGCTGCTCTGGCTTGCTCTACCTGACTCTTTGCAAGTTGATAGGATGCTTCGATCTGTTCGAGTTCTTGTTTAGATATTAATTTTTGGGAAAATAAAGATTCAGTTCGAGCCATCTGTGACTTAATATTTTTCAGGTTTGCCTCTGATGATTTAACCTGTGAAGCTGCTTGATCATATGCCGCTTGGTATTGTTTTTGATCAATACTGATCAGATGTTGATCTGGATTGACAGTATCGCCCTCAACAACCGTTATCTCTGTTATCCAACCAGAAACCATAGAAGTAATCTGAACTTCTTCCTCTGGCTGTATGATCCCACTCGCATTAATCTTGTGAATAATATCCCGCTTTTGAACTTTTTCTGCTGTAACTGATAGATAATCATCCTCACCAAAAAATTTTGTTGCCACAACGACAGCAGTTATTACAGCGATCAAAAAAGGAATCCATATTTTTTTCTTTTTAAGTATTTGTATCATAATTACTCTTCTTTATTTTGATATTCTAGATCTAAAATTCCCAAAAGAGCCTTCAGACTCATCTCTTGTATTCTCGCATCATGTATGGTATTTATTAGGACTGAGTTTGACCTTATAAGAGAAACTTGAGCGTCTAGTACCTCAAGTATAGTTGCTGAACCAACACTATAACGTTCTTGCACAAGTTTAAGGTCTTCTTCAGCAGAGGCTACAACATCTTGATTTATTGGGATTATCTCTGAATAGTTTGTGATGGTTTTTCTTATTAATTCTAATTGAACTCGCAAATCATTTAAATAGGTTAAATAATCATTTTCGGTTTTTCTCTTAGCCAATTCTGCCTGCTCTTGCGCAGTAGATAGTGAGTTTCCAGAATAGAGAGGAAAATTAACAGACATATTCATACCCAAACGCCAATCATCTTTAAATGACTCTTTCAATTCTTCGCTGTTGTTTCCATTGGCGGAGTAGTCTACAGATGCAAAAGCAGAGGGAGAGCGCATTCCCTTTGCCATCTTTAATTGTATCTCTCCATTTTTAATTACTGCTTGCTGGATTAGCATATTAGGGTTTTTTTCTTTTAATAATTTTAAAGCTTCTGAGCTAGTCGGAACTAAAACTGGTGTCCAATTACTATTTTTAGCTACGATAGATTGCCCAAAGTCTATCATCCCCATATCATTGAACAATTTTCTTCTAGAATTTTGTAAAGCTGTTTTTCTATTTAAAAGCTCTACCTTTGCCTGCCCCAAAGAAACATTCGCTTTCAAAAGATCTGTCTTCCTCGCAGAACCTAAATCAAATTGTTTCTGGACTAGTCCTACCTGTTTTTCTGATAGCGCTAGGTTTTTTTCTGCGACTTCTAATAATTGTTGGTCCTGCAGCAATCCATAGTAAGATCTTGTAACATTTTGAATGACCTCTATCCTGATATTTCTTTCTCTTAGCTTTGCTATTTCTAAATTTATTTTTGCCTGCTTTACATTATAAAAAGAGCGACCACCATTGTAGAGGGTTTGATTAATTGATAATCCAGCAGACATATAGCTAGACTCCCCTGATTTTATTGTATCAATCTCTAAATTAACCAGATCTGGAATTATACTTTCTTGAGTAGGGTACTTTGTCTTCCCCCCAGAGGTAGATAGGTTTAATGATGGTAGAATTCCACTGTATGAACCTTTTACTCCTTGATTTGCAGATTCCACATCTAGCCCGGCAGATATAATCGTACCTTTTCTATCAAGCGCTATATTTATACACTCAGATATATCATATTCCTGCGCAACTATAATAGAAGCAATCGATCCAAATAAAAAATGTAATATTAAATTTTTCATACCAATTGAATAACTAAACTTAGATGGGATTGTTCCAAACTACGAGAACAACGTAAAGTACTTTTAATTAATTAACAATGTCTAATAGATATAGAAGGGATGAAAAAAGCAGGAACATAAAATAAAATTTATTGCGGCTGGGTAATCCAATCCGCGTTATATAGATCAACAAAGGCTGGGGCAATTTTATTAGTGTATGAATCATCTGCTATATTATAGACAATACCTATATGTCCATCATTAGGACCAAGTTTTCTTCCGTTATTTTGCGTTTTCCCATTCCACCTACCAATAATGACTAACTCAAAATCTTTGAACCTTTCTTCAGCAATATTATAAATAGCACTACCTAAAACATTGGTTTCTATACTGTGATCTAATATATGATCAGGCGTCCAATCATTTTCACCTAATAGCCAGGGGCCTTTTGCAATGGCAAGAGAACTTCCAGTAATATTTATTTTCAATTTTAAATTATCAACGGCAACAATTTCAACTTGGAGATTCGATTTTTTTATTTCTTGTGGTGCGAAAGGAAGAGTCTGGCCTCTAACGTTGTCCACTAAATGAAATCTAAATAACCTATCTTTAATAATTTTGGGACATTCTGCTCTCTCACCTTTTATATAATTTTTAGGAATCCACTTTTTTGCTTCACTTTTATTAAACCAGACATGATCCATATTCCAGCGGTCGCCTCTTTCAGAGAATTTTGGAGGATCTGATAGCAAGTCGGCCTTAGCACCTTTTAATATAAGTCCACCCTCTGGATAACTGTCCTCCCAGCGGTGCTCGATATCTTTTGTGAAATCTTCGGGGAGCTTTCTTTCATGAATAGGTAACTGGTTCCATTTATCTAAACCTTTTTGGACTATTTCCAGTACAACATCAGGATTTAACGAATTAACAGAGCTTAATAATGCCCCACTTGGACTACATATGTATATCCCCTGCCTCGAACCGCCAACTTTTCTGTAGTGCCCCTTATTTGCCATTTCTTGAAACATGATAGCATCTCTATCTTGTGCGCCCTGTAACCGCCAGACTTCATCTGTGGTTGGAATAAATTCTTTTGAGAGTTCAATCAACCTAGGATCAGACCAAACAGACCTCCGGCCTGCAGCTCCATTGTTTCAGGTACAGCCCAGTGGGTGCCCGTTCATTACCCACAAAAGCAGTGGTTTCTTCTCATGGTCGGAGTCTATTAGCCCGTCATAGAATGTGCTACGCCAGGGAATTTTAGCCCAAGCGAGCTCTTGACTAGTAGGTTTAATAAATTCACGCCACATATTATATGTATTCTCGTTTAGCTGAAAATCTATTTTGTTTTTCTCACAACTAAAAACAACAACAATTAACAATAGCAATCTTTTCAATGATCCGCTTTCTTATATACCAAATTCTAGAGTAACATTCGTATTCAATTTTATTAAATAATAATAAGTGGAGCATCAAAAAATCATGAAAATAATTAAGTTCCATATAACCAATCCATTTTTAATATTTTTTCTATTATTATTTTGTTTTTCTTGCAGCACAGAACCCAGTTCAAATAAACATCAAGATTTTATTCTTGATGAAATAACTATTGATGACATTCATAGCGGTTACAAATCTGATAAATACACTGTAAAAGATATTGTTAAAAAATATATTGATCGAATAAGAGAAATTGATAAGAATGGGCCAGCAATCAATTCTGTTATAATCGTGAACCCCGATGCTCTAGTTATTGCAGATTCACTAGATCAAATTCATAAACAAGGTGGGGCAAAGGGTCCTCTTTTTGGCATTCCAGTTTTACTGAAAGACAACATCGACACCTATGATAAAATGCCAACAACAGCTGGCTCAAGAGTTCTTAGAAATTCTTTTCCTATCCAAGATAGTTGGGTCGCCAAGAAGCTAAGAGAGGCCGGCGCTGTAATCATAGGTAAGACTAACCTCAGTGAATGGGCAAACTACCGAGCCTCCTATTCATCGAGTGGTTGGAGTGGAGTTGGTGGTCAAACAAAAAACCCATATGTCTTAGATAGAAATCCGTGTGGTTCCAGCTCTGGATCGGCTGTCGCTGTTTCAGCAAATTTGTGCGCAATAGCGGTTGGCACAGAGACCTGGGGATCAATAATGTGCCCATCAAATGCCAATGGGATTATTGGCATAAAACCAACAGTCGGACTATGGAGCCGCTCTGGTATAATTCCAATCAGCTACACCCAGGACACAGCAGGTCCTATGGCCCGAACTGTTAAAGATGCGGCTAAGCTCCTAGGGGCAATTACAGGGATTGATGTTTCTGATCCAAAAACAAAACAAAGCCTGGGGAAAAGGCATACTAATTATACAAGATTTTTAAGAGAAACTGATCTTGCTGGAAAAAGAATAGGATATCTTAAAACCATGGAAGGGAAAAATCATCATGTTGATGATTTAATGTACCGAGCAATTGATGATTTGGAAAATCTTGGTGCTGAAATTATTGAACTAGACAAAATTGTAGAATCATCTCCGGGAGGGTTTGGCGCAGAGCAAAACTCTATTGAGGTGATGGCCCATGAGTTTAAAGATGGATTGAAAAAATACTTTAATAATCTAGGGAAGGATGCTCCTGTGTCTAATCTTAAAGAAGCGATCGAAGCTACACTAGCTGATAGCATTGAAATGCTATACTTTAATCTAGATAGAATGAATAACTCTCAATCAAAGGGAAGCCTAGATTCAAAAATTTATAAAAAATCTCTTCAAAATATGTTAGAAGCTTTTAGGGATAATGGTCTTGACCGCGTTATGGACAAACACGATCTTGATGCAATTATCTCACCTACTGGAAGTCCCGCATGGAAAACAGATCTCATTAATGGAGATAAATATTATATATCAACAACGGTATATGCAGCGCTGTCAGGTTATCCGAATATTAATGTCCCAATGGGGTTTATAGGTAATGTCCCCGTTGGGGTTTCTTTTTATGGAAGGGCATGGAGTGAGCCCTTGTTATTACAAATAGCTTATGCATATGAGCAAAATACAATGCACCGTAGAGCTCCAGAATTTTTAGTTACTGATTAATTTTAAGATCTTACTGGTTTTAGTAGTGTGTCTTGTAGCTTAATGAACATAGATACTATTGCGACTGAATACACCTGAACCATTATAATATAAATAGGCCAATCGCCCATTAAAAAAGGGCTCGCTGAATTAGGTCTAACCCTTAGAAACATATAGTTACTATCTAATAAATAATTGACCAAGGATATAAATATAACTAAAAGATTAGTGATTAATACAACTTTGATTATTGTTTTCATCTTCATACGCATATTGTGATTGATCATTAACCACAAAACAGAGAGAATCAGTGCTCCGTGGTAAGCCTGGCCAAAAATAAAATAAATCCTTAACTCAAATAAATCACCATCGGGAGTTAAAATAGCTTGGCTTGCACCCACAAGACCCCAATAAAAAATCAACTCAAAGGCTGTCTGATTTTTCTTTAACAGTGCCACTACAGCCACATATAAGCCTATATTACATAATTGTAGGGGGAGATCTTTTTTTATTGAATAATGACCTGATATTAATCTAATTATATCTTCAGAAATATCAAGCGTAACAAGTATAGCTGATAAAACTACTGGGAAAATTTTACTTCCCCCCTTTATTCCAAATTTTTCATGATAACCTAAAAATAAAATATAAAAAGCTATGACTGATACTATGGAGACAATGTGCTCTGCACTAAAGAGTTTGAATGTATATATGGCCATTTATTTTAAAATAGTGATAAATAATGAAATAAATCAAAAATAGAACTTAAAAATTTATTTCTCCATAATAATTCTCTTTATGCAACATTAGGGTTTCAGGTTTTTCACCACAATAAAAGTGGCAAATGTTCAATTGGTCATCGAAGATTTCTAAAAATAGTTTATTTTTGATGGATATTTTTGTTCCTGGAATATTTTTTATATTTTTGATCTCAAGGTAACTCCAGGTTATATCATTCTCAAATTCTTTACCAACCCATAATATCTTTTCCCGCTTGTCATTGAACGAAAGAGAAAGATTGTTTTTGATATAATCAAAAATTAGGCTATCAATAGTAGTTCGGGTACTTTCTGAATCTATTCGCAAATTAGAACCCCCACTCTTCTTTAAAGCGTTTTCTAGATCATTGGTAAACAGCTTGATGGTTATTTCAACACTTTGATTATTTGGGTTACAATTGAATGAAGTTATTGTTGCATGGAAAGGATGTGATTGGGCCATGCTCCAGATAACAAAAAAATAAATAGCTAAACTTTTGATATTATATATCATTATAAAACCTAATCTATGTAATTTAATAAAGTCATTGAAAAATGATGGAACCAAAAATACTAAAAAGGATATTTAGATGATAATGTTGCGATTACTAACCCTCACTGGACTTATTACAAGTCTTATTATATCTCAAAGTGTTGATAATTTTAAACAATTAGACCAAGAGATTGCGACACCGAATTTATACCGAACAGCCTCAGGATATCCTGGGCATGGATACTGGCAGAACCGAGCGGATTATACAATTGATGTAAAGCTGGATGATGATAAACAAAGCATACAGGGGTTTGAAACCATCACCTACACAAACAATTCCCCTGATGACCTTAATTACCTTTGGGTACAGCTAGACCAAAATGTCAGAGCAAAAGATTCAGACTCGTATAAGATATATACAGGTGGCATGCGAAACAAAATAGACTTTTCATGGGTAAAGCCTGGCTATATAATAGGAGATCAAGACGCAAATGAAATACTGAATAAATTTGATGGTGGATTCAAAATCGAAGAAGTTGTAACAATAGATGGCAGGAAACTGGAATATGTCATTAACAAAACAATGATGCGGATTGATCTAAAAAAGCCACTTAAATCCAAGTCAAAAACCTCCATCTCTATTAGGTGGAGTTATAATATTCAGGATAGAATTTTTATGGGAGGACGCCCAGGATATGAGTTTTTTGAAGCTGACAGCAACTACCTTTATACTATTTGTCAGTGGTTTCCTAGAATGGCGAAGTATAACGATGTCTATGGGTGGCAAAACAAACAATTTTTAGGTCGAGGAGAGTTCACACTCGACTTTGGAGATTATGATGTCCGAATAACCGTCCCAGCAGATCACATTGTTGCTGCAACAGGTGAATTACAAAATTCTATGGAGGTTCTTACAAAAACACAAATTGATAGAATGAAAAAAGCAAAATCATCCAAAGAACCCGTAATAATTATCACGCAAAATGAAGCAGAAAAAAATGAAAAATCAAGAAGCAAGCAAGTTAAAACCTGGAGATTTAAAGCAAAAGATGTAAGAGACTTTGCATTTACCAGCTCTAGAAAATTCATTTGGGATGCTATGGGAGTTAAGTTCGGAAATCGTACTGTTATGGCCATGTCATACTACCCGAAAGAAGCCAATCCATTATATGAAAGATATTCTACTAGAGCCGTAGCTCATACCTTGAGGGTTTATTCAAAGTATACTTTTGAGTACCCCTATCCAGTTGCAATTTCAGTTGAAGCAAGTAATGGTATGGAATACCCTATGATATGCTTTAACTATGGCAGACCAGAAAAAGATGGCACTTATACTGAGAGAATAAAATATGGAATGATTAGCGTTATCATCCATGAAGTTGGCCATTTCTATTTCCCGATGATTGTTAACTCTGATGAACGTCAGTGGACATGGATGGATGAGGGCCTCAATACTTATCTTCAATTTATAACTGAGCAAGAGTGGGATAGAAATTATCCATCTAGACGCGGCCCCCCAAAAAACATCGTGAGCTATATGAAGGGGAATAATAATAATATATCACCAATTATGACTAACTCAGAGTCTATATATCAGTTTGGTAACAATGCATATGGGAAACCTGCT
>Ga0208261_1000955_pt1 | contig 10687 bp, 11 predicted proteins | sample Knorr_S7_td_DCM__FD_185595 | JGI IMG/M metagenome (GOLD analysis project Ga0208261, IMG submission 185595) | Marine microbial communities from Southern Atlantic Ocean transect - Knorr_S7_td_DCM_ad_131m_LV_B (SPAdes) (version 3) | ecosystem: Environmental > Aquatic > Marine > Oceanic | place...
CTTCTCTTTTAATGAAGGTCGTTCATGGTCTTCTTCGCAAATTCCACACTCTTCTAAAGTAAAAGGAGAACATGGTTTTTCATCCTTTGGGATTGGGAATAATACCCATGATCTTGTTTGGCTTGATGGCAGGGAAATGAACATGGGGCATAGCAGTGGTCACTACGGCAAAATGAATCTATGCCATACCACGTTTACATCAAATGGTGTATTAGGTGATGAATTTGTGATTGATGATAAAGTCTGTGAATGCTGTCCTACTGCATCCGTAAGATATAAAGATACGCTTGTAGTGGCGTATAGAGATAGGACCAATGAAGAGATACGAGATATAAATATTGCTAGAAAAGCTGGGGATATATGGGAAAAACCGTATCGCGTACATAATGATAACTGGAAAATTGCTGGATGCCCTGTCAACGGGCCAATGTTGGCAACTCAAAAAGGTAAAATTGCTATCGCCTGGTATACAGGAGCAGATAATTCCGCAAGAGTAAATGTTGCATTTTCTAAAGATATTGGAAGAACATTTTCCGAGCCAATTAGAATTGATCTTTCGATGCCATTGGGTAGGGTTGATTTAGAATGGATCAATAATAATGAAGTAATTGTAAGCTGGATAGAAAGCGGTGATGAAACATCAAATATTTATGCAAGAAGAGTCAATATCAATACTAGCCTAAGTAAAGAAACTTTGGTGGAAAAAATTCCACCAGGAAGAATTTCAGGCTACCCTCAAATGGAAGTGGTTAATAATAACGTTCTTTTTGCTTGGACAGAGATAAATAAAAAAACGATCGTCGCCTCTAAATGGTTATCTTTGTCAGCGATTAAATGAGATTTTATAGATCGACCAACTATTTTATAAGCACTTGATTAGACTTTTTCTTTAACTTAATTTTTATTCTGTATTGCTTATAATTGCAATCTCAACCAACAAACTACTTTAACCAGATCTAGAATAGGAATATCAATATGGCAACTTTGATTTTGCGAGAAACGTACCACATTTTAGAAAAACAAATGAAATCGCTGGATAAGCGAAAACGAGAGACCTCAGCCAGAATTAAAGAAGCAGCTGACCATGGAGACCTTAAAGAAAATGCTGAATATCACGCTGCACGGGAAGAACAGAGTCTAATAGTATACAAGAAACAATTGATGCAGTCTCATGCGCCATTCAGGTTTATTGAGCCTGGCGATATTGATACCGATGAGGTTGGATTTGGTAATAAGATCACTATTTTAGAAGAAGGCAAAGACAAAGCCGAAGACTATTATTTATTAGGCCCTATTGAGTTTGAGCTCGATCTTTTTCCTTATGTTGTAACCTACCTTTCCCCTTTTGGTCAAGCGATGATCGGTAAAACAGTGGATGAGCATTTTACTCTAGAAATTGAAGGTAAAGATATAAAGTTCACCATTAAAGCCATTGAAAAAGTCTCAACGAAGTAAAATTAAGTTTTTGATATGATTAAATTTTCAAAAAGTGGCAAAGTGGCAATTGTATTAGCTAACGGGATTCTAGCTTCAGTGGGCTGGTATGGGGTTTATTCTGATGGAGACGCTTTATCCTGGGTAGTTGCACTACCGTTCACGTTATTTATGATTCTTGAATTAAGAAACTTGATGAAGTAATCCTAGACCGCTTTTTATTAATTTTTATCTTCTTTCTTCACATAAGTATCCAACCAATTTGCCGTTTCCCATAATACATGCATAACTGATTCTCTAGCTTTATACCCATGGCTTTCGTGCGGTAAAAGCACCAATTTAGCAGTGGCTCCATGACCTTTTAATGCATGATAATATCTTTTGCTTTGTACTGGAAATGTGCCTGAATTATTATCGGCTTCCCCATGAATTAATAGTATGGGTTCATTTACCTTATGCGCATGCATAAAGGGTGACATTTCAAAATAGATTTCTGGTGCTTCCCAAAAGGTTCTTTGCTCGGACTGAAAACCAAAGGGGGTTAGGCTACGATTATAGGCTCCACTTCTGGCAATTCCAGCCTGAAAAATATCAGAATGCGCAAGTAGATTGGCAGTCATGAAGGCGCCGTAGGAATGACCTCCGATTCCAATTTGATCGCGCGTAGTTATTTTTCTTTCAACCATAATATCAGCGGCAGCTTGAGCGCTGGCCACTAGTTGCTTAACAAAGCTATCATTTGGCTCTTGATCCCCTTCGCCAATGATAGGCATTGTTGCGCCCATTAAGATTGCATAACCATACGATAACATAATTATCGCCGATGAAGATGATGAAGCAGGATTTATGGTTAGAAATCTATATGGAGAACCAACGACCTGCGAAGCTGCCTTAGAAGTTTTAAATTCTCTAGGATAAGCCCAAACCAATAATGGCAGCGGGCCATCTTCCGGCTTTCTTCCAGGTGGAAGATATAAAGTTGCAGACAAATCAATACCATCTTCTCTTTTATAGGTTAACATTTCTTTATATAGATTTTTCATTTGAGGGTAAGGGTGCTGAAAATTGGTAATTGGATTCAATGAATTATCATTCAAACCTCTAAGCATATAATTTGGTGTATCGTCTTTTGATTCGCGTCTACTTAAAATCACTTTATTCTTTTTATCAATGATACTTATTCCTTTTTCATAATACGGAGCCTCACAACGCCAGAGTCTTTTTGATTTTGCTGAAGTAATATCAAATTCATCTATAAATGGCATATCGCCATCTGGAGATGCCCCGTTACCTGACATTAATATTTTTTTATTATCAATTAGTGCAAGTACAGACCGACCATAAAGATTCTTTTCCATCATTGGTGATCCCGGATCATTATATCTATCCTCATATGAGCGGTCTATAATTTTTTTGTTTTTATTACTTGATGGATCTAAGTGCCACATTGTTGATCTGCGTTCCTTCCATCTTCTCGTTCTTATCAGCGCATTATTTTTATCACCCCACATTACTCCGGAATATCTTAGGTCCAATTTGATTAAAGATTTTTCATCAGCGTTTGTAAATGGCGCAGCAAGCGAAAATAATTCATCTCTATAAGAAACATCAATATTTGGATCTCCTTGATCTAGTGCGCTAACATAATAAATAGTTGCGCCTACATCTGATCGCCAACCAAAAGAGCGTGGACCTTTTATAACCGCATCCCTTCCGATCGGAATACTTTCCGCAAGCGGTATATCTCGTAGCGTATGAACTATTCTTCCTTTTATGTTCAGCACTTGGACAAGAATAGGAAAACGATAAACAGGAACTAAATATGAATAAGGGCGGTGAATAGTTTCCATGAGAATATATTGGCCATCAGGAGAGGGTTCTGCCCTTCGAATAATGCCCGGTTTCCCGATTTTTTTAATTTTTCCGCTGATTCCGACATAATAAACTTGAGCGGTCATATAGTAATCAAACAAATCTTCATCATCTGGATTTGCTAATAAATCTTGGTACGTTCGCGCAGGGGAAACTTTGCCTAAATTTTCTTGAATAATAGGCCCATCAGGTACTGAGTTCTTTACAGGTACACCTCCCCTGTTTTCAATAATTGTCTTAACAATCAATCCTTCGCTATCGCTTAACCAGTATACCGCTGATCCATAGATGGCATTCAATGGTTTTTTTATTAGTAGCTTTGCTTTGCCGTTTTTAACGTCAGCTAAGTATAAATTAATCCGATCGCCATTGATAACTGATATTGCAATGTGTTTTCCATTCGGCGCCCAAAACACATTTGAAATGTGAGAGCTTTTTGGTAGCCCTCTAACTTTTTTCTCTTTACTAGAATCTATATTTTTGATAATTATAGATTTGTAATTATTGGTTCTGCTTCTTCCATTGGTCTTAGGATTAATTCTAAGACCTGCTAGCCTAAGCTCAGGCTGAGAAAGCTCTGCGATTGAAGGCAGGCTAGTTCTTTCTAAAATAAGTAAATGTTTTTTATCGGGAGATAAGTTTATGCTTGGAGTAACTGGGGCATCCACAAGATCCGCAATGGCTTTTGGCGGTATTTTATAATCATCATCAGCTGACAATGTTGATAAAGACAGCAAGCCTAATATGGCAAAATTAACTAGCATATAAAATAGTCCATTCATTGTTCTTCTCCATTATTCAAATTAAAAGTAAACAAAGATGTGGAAATAAGAAACCACAGACAGTGAAGCCAAGAGCTCTTTTAGGTAGACAAGATACACGCTTCTAGGTTCCACCCAGTAGGGAGGAAATAGATTTTTCGGTTATGATTTTGTTATTTCGTATCTAGCAGCAATTATCGCTATCGCAGCAGGAACAATCACAATCATCATAAGAAGCATGAAATTTTAGATCATTATTGTTTTTCATTTTATTACTCCAGACTTATTAGTTATGACAGCAAAGTTTACATAGTTTTTGGTTTTGAATATGGCCATAAGATAAAATTGAAGCCCCAACCAGTGTAGAAGCTATTTCGCCAGATTCTCCAAATAAATCATGCCCCCAAAGAGCGCTTATAATCATAAGAGCTAAACCTATAATTCCATAAAAAACAACGTTATAGCTTTTATGTTTCTTGCAACCCATAATCATAGCAAACGTGCTGGTTGGGATAGCAAAAAACAAAAGAACACTATGAAATAATTCTTCAGATAAAGATAGCAAAGAAAAAGAAGGTAATAGTATCGCTGAAAGCGGAAACATTAAACACTGCACAGCGCATATTACCGATAAAGAAACAGCTACCTTATCTAGGTTAATTTGTGATGTAATATTATTTATCATCGTCAAAATTACAAAAAAAAATTCCTTTAAGCATAGTAATAGATAGCACCAACTGCACACCATCCAGCCTTGTTTTTTTCTTAGATAATTAAAAAACTATTTACATTCATAAAAATAAATTCTAATTTTTTGTATGAATTATAACTCTCTATATAATTCTTCGCTTAATCTTTGGCCTTTGGCCAACTAATACCTCTGCGCGCGCAAGCGTAAATTCATCTTTCTATATATCATTTACTCTCATTTAGAATAATATATGTTATTGAAATATTTTAATAGTCAGGCTCTCTCCTTACTTGCTACATACTATTTCAATGGCAGATCAAAGCCCCTCAATACAGAGGGGCTTTTTTCATCTACTTTTTCCCGATCTCATCAATTTAAATAGCCAGGCAATATAAGGTAGTACTATTGGAATAATTAAAAGGTCTAAGTGGATATATTCTAAGATGCTGAGAATTAATATAGATAATACTGTTACTGTTACAAAAATAAATAAGGGCTGATTCGATAATATTTTATTCATTTTGTTTTCCTCAATTTGTCACATATACTTTATTTATTATGGAAAAAATGATATCCAATTATTGGAAATGCAAATCCTAAATGAAACCCGCTAAAAGCATTTTGATTCATCAATATGATTGTGCCTGTTACATAGCCTTTTGAAAACTAAAGATCCATTCATTCATTATATTTATTGAATTTTCATCTATGGTAGCATCAATGGGTTTATCAATTCTTAAATACAGTGGTTGTCCAAAAATGTTTGTTGATAATCGCAATCCAAATCCGTAATTCGCCAAGGATGTATTATCAAACAATTGATCATTGGACTCAAATTTCGAACCCGACAATATTCCATAATCCATGAAGGCGGCGACTTCTACAGAAACAGCTCCGAACTTTTTATGGATGAATGTCTCAAAGCTGTTTGAAAATACTCCTTCAACACCTATAAAATTCTGATTTCCAAATGCGCGAAGGTTTGCATCGCCTGGTAAATGATATTGATTTCGTAAATCATAATCTCCATAAAAACTCGACGCATCTCTAAGGTATCCTTTTTCAAGCATTGCCGCAGAACCTGCCCCTTCAACAGTAAATCGCTCCTGAGCAGGAACGCCTTTAGAGTCAGACCATATCCACCCTAAAAAATTTCTATCTCTAACGCCGAATAACTTGGTTTTCTTTTCAAATGTATCCTCAATGGTTAATCTAGTAAAAGACCAATCAGATATGCCTCCTGGTGAAAAATCTATCATAATCGACCCATTATCAATCCTACTATCGCTAAGCTTTATTGACACAACTGAAACCAATCCTTTTTCAAACAGATTTGTTCGTTTAACATCTGCGACATCCGTTACGGAAAGGCCAACCGTTAAACTGGTAGGGCTTGTAGGGTTAAGCTTATTCGATGTTGAAACTCCAAAACCTCTGACTCCGCCAAAATCATAAAGACGATAATCATACTTTCGCATTCCATTGTGAAGATAGCGTCTCCATCCAGAGATCTTCCAAGAAGCGCTTCCGGTCTCAGCGCCAACATTTAAATCAAAATTTAACTCTTCATTTATACCATAGGTTCGTTTCAGTTTTACTCCAGGCATATAGCCATCAACATCATGGTACTGAACAGTAGGATAGTATTGTAAAACGTATTTATTTCGCGGCAGGTAGCGCATCCCAGGCCTGTAAAACATTATCTCAGACGGCATTTTTGTTTGAATAAAATTATTTCTGTAGTCAATGTCCATTGTCTGGACATCCGGATCCAATGTAGCGCTTTTTGGCTCAGATGGAACGTTATAAGTGAACGTATCTCCCGTCCGAAATTTGTGGTTTTTCCACCAAACTCTATGGATAGCACCATCCTTTAAATTTGTTTCAATCAATTGAGGCATATCTCTTTTTCCATGACGAATGATATCTAAAGTGATATCCCATGTGCCATTAGATCTTTGGGTTTTCTTCCAACTTCTTATTCCGTAATCAAGCAGACGGGTATCATGCAGCCACGACCTGAAAAACCAATCAAGATCCTCTCCGCTAACCTCTTCCACAGCATCAATAAATCGCTTTTCATTCGTATGTTTGAACTCCCAGCGTCGGTAGTATTCTTGTATACTTTTTAAAAGAGTTTCTTCGCCTAAAATATATTTCAATTCATCTAACATCAAAGCTGGTTTGGTGTAGGCGTTTGCACCGGCAGATCTAGTTCCTTTGAACATATACGTTGAACGGCTGATTGGCTCATCGAGGCCGCTACTCATAAATCCGATCATTCCCCATTGGGTATTCCCTAAACTACTTGCAAACCTCCAGTGCTTCTTTTGCCAGTCTTTTAGCCTTCCACCATTCATGTCGAAACCTTGCTCGCCATAGCGATCCATCATATACCATCGGGTTTGAAAATTTGTAAACCCTTCATCAAGCCAAGCTTCTCGAACTTCATTGTTTGCCAATATTCCGTAAAACCATATATGCCCCACTTCATGCAGAATTAATCCCTCTGATTCGCTTCCATCCATCACAAGCATAGGATATTCCATTCCGCCGCCAGCTATTCTATCAGTATTGGTAACTTGGGGATAGGGATACATTCCAAACTTAGTGCTTAGCCATTCCACTGCGCGTTCTGTTCTGGCGACAACTTTCTTGGTCCATTTTCTTCCATTCTTTTGATTGTATAAAACATGGACATCAATCCCATTCCAACTTCCACTTTCATATAGAAAATTGGGCGTAGTAACCCATGCAAAGTCATGCACATCTTCCGCATAAAAAGTGACAACTCGTCTTTCATTTTTACTATAGCTGGTGCGATTCTTCTTAAAATCTTTTAACCACTCGTTGAATTTCTTCGTTGTATCTACGCGAACCTCTTCCCATCCTGGATCGCCTGAGGTCACGGTACCGGTAGACCCTATTACATACCCACGTGGCACATCCATTGTCACTTCGTAGTTTCCAAACTCACCATAAAATTCACCCTCCGCATGAAAGGGTTCATTGAACCATCCATTTTCATCATACACCACTACCCTTGGATACCATTGCGCAAAATTGTACTGCACACCAACTCGCCCTGCTCTTTCTAAAAACTCTCCAACATGGTGTGTCCAATCTAAATCAATTACCATTGATGCTCCAGGAGGTAGGCCTTTGGAAAGTTTAGCAGATAATATAGTATCATCAATTTGAAAGGTATCCGATAGTGCAGATGCTCCGCTTTTAATTATAAAGTTCTGTATATCGTATTTGCTAAAATAGGGATCTATCCCTTTCTTAATACGATCACCTCTATAGGTTCTGCCGAGACCCGCTAAATACTCTCGATACTTTACCGTTCCTTCCTGAAATGCATTTGCATACAGATTTAAATAGAAATGATAAAGGGTATCTGGAGAATTATTTTTATAGGTAATAGTTGAATGTCCACCAATTGTGTGCCCTACTGTATCCAGCTTGACATCCATTTTATATGTTACAAATTGTTGCCAGTAGTCGCTTGCGCATAGTACAGAAAGGTTTATGGTGGCTATCAGTGCAAATATCTTCATGGGTCTTTCTTTTTTATTTATTATGGATGAAAATGATTTCCAACTATTGGCAAAGCAAAGCCTAAATGGGCTCCGCTAAAAGCGCTCTGCCACTCCGTATTAGATGTTTGGGTTCTCTCAGTCACGTAGCCAGCTAATAAAAACCCAATAAATTTTTTTGTTCTAACATGTTTTTTACCATCTTTGAATGCAGTTCCATACCCAAATCCTAACCAGCCACCCATCATTCCCACCATTTGGAGGTCAAAATAAGTAAAGGGCTCACTATTTTGTGGATACCTTTTTCCAAAAGCAATTCCAGGAAAAATATATGGTCCACCACCAGATTCACCTATACCTGGAATAGCCATACCAAAACTTATTTGGTAACCTTTTTCTTTACTTTTTAAATCAAATTCGTAAGAAATGCCCGCGTATCCACCCGGGAATGATGAATCCTTAGGATCGCCATCGCGCTGATACTGAGCTTCTTGGCCCCAAATAAAACTAATTAGAAATAATTTGAGCCAGAGACATTTCATATAAAATTTATTTTTTACTATACGTAAAGAACAGAGCAGCTAACACAGCATTTATAGCAAGATTACCATAAACAGGAGGGCCTGATGCTTGCCCTGTTGCAGCATGATAACCTATAAGCAATACCCATAAAACACCTATAACGCCATACAATTGACCATACGAAGACATAGCTCCACCGGCAATATCAGGTGTTCTCCATGATAATAAACCAATAGAGATAAGAGAGACTCCCATTGCTTGAGCTAGCGTTTGTAATTGAGGTGTCATATCGAAACCAGCCATTCCTAAAAATGTTTCGGTTAATACAAGGAAACTCAATCCATTGGCAAAGAGTATACCTCCGTTAACTCGAAAAATCATTTGTAAATTCATAACAACTCCTTATTTATTACTTTTGATTTAATTAAAACTATAGAAATTATGATTTAACAATCAATTATATTACTAAATGGTCATTTGCTATTACTAATTGAAATATATAAGCCATCATCATTAATAATAGGACTTCTAAGCTCAATTTTATCAGAATATTTCACTGTATAGTTTTCTGCATAGAAAGATCCACCAGCAATCCCAATTGGGACATAAAAAACAAATCTAATAAAACTATTTGGCAATAACCAGACTTGCTGACCTCCGGAAGAAGCTTGCGCCTTTTCTCTCCTTGTATTATAATCATCCATTAGAATAAATGATAGAGCATAACCTGAAAATGCTCCAATCAGCCTGGACTTTAAATATTTTGGCCTAGTACCAACTTTCACATATTGTATCTCATCCAATGAAATATGATTGAAAAATAATCCAGACATTCTAAGTTTTCTCTTAGTAATTGAAAATCCAGTGTATTTATTTTCTAAAATATCACCACTTTTTAATCCAATAATGACAAAGCTACCAACTTGAAGTTGATGCTCTTTTTCATTTTCACTAAAAACAAGGGTGTGATCTTTATATGGAAAAATCTTTGATAAAAATGATTGTCCCCAAAGAGAATTGATCACAAATAATATGAGCCAAATGTGTTTCATTGGTTTTTGCTTTCTTTAATTATTTTACGATTTTGAATAAAGCCTATTAATGCACCGCATATAGTTAAAAATCCACCCAAAACGATTAATACAAGTTGAATGAGGTTTTTTTCTTCACCATCGCCCATCCAAATACCTCCGATGCTCATGGAAATAATTCCCATAGGAATAAATATATTTGGGTTCTGTTCTAGTATTTTTTTCATTTTCTAATTCTTTATTTAAGTCAGAAGTGTTTCATTTAGTTATGCGACTTCCTTTTTGAATTACATACTAACTTTAGCCTGCAACAATCTTCCAATTGTCATTACCAATAATATATTTTTTTGTAATTACAGAATCTGATAAACTACCTATTAAAGCTCCTATACTTGCTCCAAAACCAGCCATTATTGGAGTTATAATCAATCCTGCAAATGCATCTGAAGGAGTACTCCAATCACCAACCAACGCAACAAAGCCACCGGTTAATGTTCCTCCCACATAAGCGCCATTATAGCAACCCCTTCTATCTTTAAATTCTTGTTCAATAAATCTAATATCACCAAGTCTTATTGTAGAAATTTGTCTATTATCATTTTCTTTTATTTTTATTTCTTTATCAGTGACTTCTTTTATTTTTCCAACAACCTTACGCTCAACGGAATCTTGATACCCTATGGTAATCGTTTTACCTACTTTTATCTTTTCTGTTTTTTGCCCATTGCTTAAAACTAAATCTTTCGGGTTCAAAAATGTATCAAAGAAGTTCATTTGCCCCAAACAAACCTCAAACAATAAAGTAGCTGTAAGATATTTTTTCATTTTCTAATCCTT
>Ga0208261_1000956_pt1 | contig 10684 bp, 12 predicted proteins | sample Knorr_S7_td_DCM__FD_185595 | JGI IMG/M metagenome (GOLD analysis project Ga0208261, IMG submission 185595) | Marine microbial communities from Southern Atlantic Ocean transect - Knorr_S7_td_DCM_ad_131m_LV_B (SPAdes) (version 3) | ecosystem: Environmental > Aquatic > Marine > Oceanic | place...
TCTAGGAGATGAACTTTCAGATGTTCTGTTTGTGCTTATTTGTTTAGCAAATCAAACAGGAATTGATTTAGAAAAGACATTTTATAAGAATCTAAAAAATAAAACTAAAAGAGATAAAAAAAGACATTTATCTAATAAAAAAATAAATAATTAATGGTCTATCATCTATCAAGAAATAACAGATCTATAAAAGGTATAATAGAAATTGGTGGATCAAAAAGTGAATCTAATAGGCTTTTAATGCTAAGAGAGTATTCAAGTGATTTTAAAATTACTAACCTCTCCAAATCAGATGATACAAAGACATTAACTGATGCTTTAGCTAATAACAATAAAGTAATTGATGTTAATCATGCTGGAACTGCAATGAGATTTTTGGCATCTTACTTTGCCTCAAAACTAAATTCTGAAATTACTTTAACAGGCTCAGATAGAATGAAGAATAGGCCCATTGGAATATTAGTTGATGCTTTAAGAGATTTGGGAGCTGAAATAGAATATGAGGAAAAACAAGGTTATCCTCCACTAAGAATTATTGGAAAAAATCTAATTGGTAATGAAGTTTCCCTTCCAGCTAATATTAGCTCTCAGTTCATTTCTTCACTAATGATGTTAGGTGTAAAAATAGATAATGGGATTAAATTAAACTTAGAAGGAAACATTACTTCAAAACCTTATATACTTATGACTAAGAAATTAATTGATAAAATTGGTTGTAACGTTATAATTGATAATAGTGAAATAAAGATATCAGGGAACTATAACTCTCTGAATAAAACAGTTGAAGTTGAATCTGATTGGAGTTCAGCATCATATTTTTATAGTATTGCAGCGCTTTCTATGGATGCTAAGATTATTCTTAAATCATTCAAAAGGAATAGTATTCAGGGAGATTCTATTGTATCAAAAATATATGCAAAACTCGGAGTTGAAACTATGTATAAAGAAGATTCTATAATTATTTCAAAAAATAAAATCAGTAATCTTCCTGACAGCCTTAAACTAGATTTGTCAGACACTCCAGACCTTGCCCAAACAATTGCAGTTAGTTGTCTAGGTCTAGGTATTGAGTGTGAGCTTTCAGGATTAGATACATTAAAGATAAAGGAAACAGATAGGATTGAGGCATTAAAAAAAGAATTCATGAAACTAGGAGTAGATGATATAATTACTTCTGATAATAAAATATATTTTAATGGGAACCAGAAATTAAATAATAATATTAAAATAAGCACATATCAAGATCACAGAATGGCTTTATCATTTGCTCCTTTAGCTGTTATCATTGATATTTCTATTGAATCACCTAATGTTGTCTCAAAATCTTTTCCAGATTATTGGGAAGTTTTAAAAACACTTGGTTTTAAAATAAATTGACTTTTACTTGACATTCCCTACTTCACGAAGCTATATTTGCCAACCTAATATATATATTATGAAACTATCAGACTTTAATTATAAATTACCAAAGACAAGATTAGCTAAACACCCCTCAAAGGAAAGAGATGAATGTAAGCTAATGTTGTTGGATAGATCTGATCAATCTATTAAACACCTTATCTTTAAGGATATAATTGATTTTTTTGAAGAAGGTGATGTTGTTGCTCTTAATAATACCAAAGTTTTTCCTGCAAGATTATTTGGAAATAAGGAAAAAACAGGAGCAAGAATAGAAGTCTTCCTTTTAAGAGAACTAAATGAGGATCAAAGATTATGGGATGTTTTAGTAGATCCAGCCCGAAAAATTAGAATAGGGAACAAGTTATATTTTGGAGATGATGAAAGTCTAGTAGCTGAAGTTATAGATAATACAACATCAAGAGGAAGAACATTAAGATTCCTCTTTGATGGAAAATATGATGAGTTTAGAACTAAGCTTGAAGAACTTGGCGAAACACCACTCCCAAAATACATTGATAGACCTGTAGAGGAGGAGGATAAAAACAGATTCCAAACAATATACGCTAAACATGAAGGAGCAGTTGCAGCTCCAACTGCAGGACTTCATTTTTCAAAACATCTAATTAAAAAACTTCAGATTAAAGGAGTCCATCTCCCTGAGATAACTCTTCATATAGGGCTAGGAACTTTTAGTCCTGTTGATGTGGAAGATCTCTCCAAGCATAAAATGGATTCTGAAGAATTAAAGATATCAAAGGATACTGCTGATATTATCAATACTGCTCTAAAAAACAATAAAAGGATTTGTGCGGTTGGAACTACTGTGATGAGGGGTATTGAGAGTTCAGTTTCATCGGTTGGAACATTAAATGATTATAATGGATGGACACATAAATTTATATACCCCCCTTATGACTTTTCGTTAGCCAACTCAATGATAACAAATTTTCATATGCCTAAATCAACTTTGTTAATGATGGTTTCCGCTTTTGGAGGAAAAGATTTTGTTATGAAAGCTTATAGAGAGGCAATAAAGAAAAAATATAACTTTTTCTCTTATGGTGATGCAATGATGATAATCTAAACAACATATTTTGAAGATCATCGAGAAAATTAAAGACCCTATTGCAAATGAATTCGGGATTTTTGAAAAAGAGTTCACTAATTCTATTAATTCTGGTGTTTTTATTCTAAATGTTATCCTGAGCTTTATTATAAATAGAAAAGGCAAACAGATTAGGCCTATACTAGTATTATTGTTTGCAAAAATGTACTCAACTCAAAATTTAACAAATAAATCATACAGAGGAGCTATTGTTTCAGAATTAATTCATTCAGCAACTCTAATCCATGATGATATTGTTGATGATAGCAAATTAAGAAGAGGATTTTTAGCTTTAAATGCTTTATGGAATAATAAAATTTCAGTCCTAGTTGGAGATTTTCTTCTTTCTAAATCTTTATTATTATGTATTGATAATGATGATTTTGATTTATTAAAAATAATTTCACAAGCGGTAAAAAAAATGAGTGAAGGGGAACTACTTCAAATTCAAAAGTCAAGAAATTTTAATATTACAGAAAAAGAATACTTTGACCTAACTAGAAAAAAAACTGCATCACTTTTCTCTGCATGTTGTCAATTAGGAGCAGCTTCTTCAGGATTAAAAAACCTGGACACAGTTGAGGAGTTTGGCTTAAATCTGGGTTTAATATTTCAAATTAAAGATGATCTTTTTGACTATAGTTCAAGCAGAATAGGTAAGCCAACAGCTATAGATATTAGTAATCAAAAGATTACATTACCTCTTATATATACACTTAACAATGTTAATGTTTCAGATAAAAAATTTATTATTAATTCTTATAAAAATAAAAGTAAACTTAAAAAAAATAAGAATAGGATATATGAAATTATTGATCAGAATGGAGGGTTTAAGTATTCTATTGATAAAATGCGAGATCTAAAAGAAAAAAATTTATTAATTATTAATGATTTTCCGGAAAATAAGTCAAGAGAATCATTAAAGTTAATGTTAGATTATCTAATAAATAGGAAAAATTAATTTACTATATTGAAATAAAAAATAGATTAGTTTGATAAGTAAAGAAACAATTGATAAGGTTTTTGAATTGGCTAGGGTAGAAGAAGTTATAGCTGATTTTGTAGTTCTTAAAAAATCAGGAGCTAACTATAAAGGATTAAGCCCTTTTACAAATGAAAAAACACCAAGTTTTGTTGTGTCTCCTGCAAAACAAATATGGAAAGACTTTAGTAGTGGAAAGGGAGGAAATGTAATAGCCTTTCTTATGGAGCACGAACATTTTAACTATCCTGAATCAATAAAATATATAGCAAATAAATATAATATTGAGATTGAAGAAACTAGTAATTTTACACAAAATATCGATAAGAAAAATGAAATAGAGAGTCTTTATATTATTAATAAATTCGCACTTTCATCTTTTAAAGAAAATTTAAATAAACAGTCTTCAAGTGTACTAGAATATCTTGCTAAAAGAGGACTGTCAAACGAAGTTATAAATGAGTTTGATTTGGGTTTTTGTTTATCTAATGGAACCTCTTTTTATAAAGAATCAAAGGAAAATGGATTTAAAGACTCTTATTTAGAAAAATCAGGTTTGATAATTTTTAATGAGGGTAAGGTAATTGATAGATTTAGGGATAGGGTTATATTCCCAATAAAAAGTTTATCTGGAAGAGTTTTAGGGTTTGGAGGTAGGATAATGAAGTCTTCCCAAAAGATTGCAAAATATATTAATTCTCCAGAAAGTGAAGTTTATAATAAGAGTAAAGTCCTATACGGTATTTATGAGTCAAGGCAATCTATTGTTAAAGATGACTTATGTCTTTTAGTTGAAGGATATATGGATGTTTTACAATTTCATCAAAATGGAATAAAGAATGTCTTAGCTTCTTCAGGGACATCATTGACTGAAGATCAAATAACTCTTATATCTCGATTAACTTCTAATATTATCCTTTTATTTGATGGGGATAAAGCTGGAATTGATGCTTCTTTAAGAAGTACTGATATGATATTAGAGAAAGGTTTAAATGTTAAAATATGCACATTTCCTGAAGGTGAGGATCCTGATAGTTTTATAAAAGATAATAAAAAAGATAAAACCCTTGATTTTATTAACCAAAATTCAAAAGATTTTATTGAATTTAAACTTTCATTTTATAATGAAGAGTTAAATGACGAAGATAAAAAAGTTGAAGTTATCAGAAGTGTAATAAAATCTATATCAAAAATTCAGGATAGATTAAAACAGGAAATATATGTTAAAAAATGTTCTCAAATTCTAGATATCGATGAGGCTACACTCTTTAATTCATTAAATATTGAAGAAAAAAATAATTATAGGTTAAATAAAAATAGAAAGAAAATACAGAAAACTACTCTTTCTGTTATTCAAAAAGAAAAAAACATCAAGAAACACAATCATATTTTTGAGCTAGAGAAACAGATAATAACAATCCTTTTGAAATATGGAGAGAAAGAGATAGTATATGAAGATACAATTGCTTCAGAAGATGATAATGGTGAAATTAAGGAAGAGAGCAAGAATATAAAATCCAAAGTTTTTGAGAAAATATTCCTTGATCTCCAACAAGATGAAATTGAGTTTGCACATTCTCCATTTCAGAAAATATATACAAAATTAATAGAGACATATAATAGTCAAAATGAATTCTCTTATGATAAATTTATTAATGAATTGGACAGCGATTTAAGTAAAATTGCTTCAGATATATTGATTTTTGACGATAAGCATTCACTTCATGATTGGGAAAAAAGAAATATCTATGTTAGGAAAATTGGAAGTGATCTAAGTCAGTTAGTTATTGAGACACTATTTAATTTAAGAAGGTATCTTATTGATGCAAGAATTAAAAAACTTCAAGAAATTAATAAAGACAAGAATAAAGATGAGCTTCTTCAAGAAGTTATGAGTTATTCTAAATTAAAAAAAGTAATATCTTCAAAGCTTAATCGGGTTGTATAAGATGATTTTTTGCCATCATAAAAAGTTCAACTTTTGAATCAACTCCTAACTTTTTCATTATCCTTCCCTGATATGTGCTAACAGTTTTTTGGTTTATATTAAGTTTATTTGAAATTTGAACATTTTTTTTCCCTTTAATAAACAGTTTTAACACTTGAATCTCCCTTTTTGATAGGCTATCCATTTTAATTTTATTATAATCCTCGTTAAAATTATTTTTAAGTCTTGTGAAACTATTAGTCTCAATAAAGTTAAACTTTTGGAGAGCTATTTTTTCAAGAGTTTCTTTAATTTTTCTTTTTTTTGAATTTTTGGACAAGTAACCAATAGCGCCATTTTTTAAAATATCTATTGCATGTAACTTTTGGGATTTATTAGTAAATACCAATACTGGAATTTCTTTACTCATTAATCTAATTGATTTAAGTATATCATATGCATCACCATCAACTAATTTTAACTCAGTAATTATAATATCGATATTATTAGATTTTATAAACTCGTTAAAATCATATATGGAATCAACACATTCAATTAATTCAAACTTTGATGAGCTTTTAAATAAAGTTTTAAATCCAATTTGAATTATTGGGCTAGGATCTATAACAAGAATGTTTATCTTTTTCAATTCTAATTTTTTAGAAAATCTAATTTATAAAAAATCTTTAGGAATTTTACAAACAGGGATAGGAATCATTTTGTGCATATTTTTTGTATTTAGACTTTTAAAGATGCCTATGACTTCCTTTTCTCTATTATTTGTTTCTGAATTTATATCATACGAATCTCGATTCATTGCCCATTCTATTTCATCATAACTAGCGCCAATTTGAGCTTCATCATTTCTGCCATCTTCCCATAATCCATCAGTAGGTGTTGCAGATAGAATTTCTTTTGGAAGATTTAAGTGACTCCCAAGCTCAAATACCTGAGATTTCAATAAATCAGCAATAGGACTAATATCGACTCCTCCATCACCATATTTTGTGTAAAAACCAATTCCAAAATCTTCTACCTTATTCCCTGTTCCAGCTACTAGATATCTATTAATTGTTGAATAATAATATAACGTTAACATTCTTAATCTAGCTCTTGTATTAGCAAGAGCAAGGTTTGTTAATTCATTAGATTTATCAGTTGTAATGTTGATAAATTCATCGAAAATATTTGATAGGTTAACCTCATGAGATGTCACATTAGGGAAATTTGATTTCAGCCAATTAATCTGAATCGATGAATTTAAATTCTGCAATTTATTTTGGTGAATAGGCATTTCTAAACATTTAACTGGATAGCCTGTTTTTGCACATAAAGTGGAGGTCAACGCTGAGTCAATACCACCAGATACTCCAACTATAAAGCCATTCAAATTTGACTTCTCTAAATAATCCTTTAGCCAATTAATAATATGATTAGTTACTTTATCAGGGGATTTCATAAAGATTATGTTTAATTTTAAATTTATATAAAATTACAGTATAATTAAATCAAATGAAAGAAACTAAGGTCACAATAAATGTAACTCTTGATGAGAATAATATACCAGAAAAAATTATTTGGTCTGCACCAGATGGTGGGGTATCAGATTTTCCTGCTAAAGCAATGCTGCTATCGCTATGGGATAGTAATAATAAGGAATCGCTTAAAATGGATCTTTGGGTGAAAGATATGCCTGTTGACGAGATGAAAAGTTTTATTTTTCAAACTTTTATGTCTATGAAAAACACACTGCAAAAGTCAACAAGTGATATAGGTCTAACAAATTTAGTTGAGGATTTTTGTGTGGAATTCAAAAAAATAATTGATAAGGATAGAGCTTAATTATAATTTAGTTTTGACTCTTCCGTAGACTTATCAATAAACTTTAATATTTCATCTAAACCTATTCTGTTTTTTGCAGATGAGATTATAATTTGAGGGCTTGTTTCCCAATTACTTTCTAATTTTTTAGAATATGCTTTTATATTATCATTTATTTCACTTTTTTTTAATTTGTCACACTTAGTAAAAACTAGTATAAATGGAACAAAAAGTTTATTCATATATTCCATATACTCTAAATCAATTTTTTGAGGTTTTAATCTTATATCGATCAATAATAAAGCAGAAGATAATTGTTTTCTCTTTTTAAAATAATTTTCATGGATATCCTTTATTTTTTCTTTTTCTTTTTTAGAGACTTTTGCAAATCCATATCCTGGAAGATCAACTATGAAAAATGAATTATTTATCATGAAATGATTGATCAATAATGTTTTTCCAGGTTTTGATGAAGTTCTTGCTATTGATTTTTTATTACATAATGAATTAATTAGGGAAGATTTTCCAACATTTGATCTACCTATAAAAGCAAACTCTGGTAAATTTTTATCTGGACATTCTGAAACTTTATTACTGCTAGTATAAAATTCAGATGAATGAATCTTCATATTAATATCTTATAGATTATTTTTCTTTAGCCAATTATTCATTATCTCATTAAACTCATCAGGATGTTCCATCATAGGTGCATGCCCACATTTATCTATCCAAAATAGCTCAGAGTTAGGGAGTAAAGAATTGAAATCTTCTGCTACACTTGGTGGTGTTACAGAATCTTGCTTTCCCCAAATAATTGCAGTTTTATTATTCATTTTGGGCAGATCCTCTGACATATTATGTCTTATAGCACTTTTTGCTAGAGCTAATGTTTTGATTACTTTCTCTCTATTGTTAACTGATTCAAAAACCTCATCTACTAATTCTTTAGAAGCCACAGCAGGATTATAAAAAACCTCTTCAGTTTTTGTTTTGATATAATCATAGTTACTTCTTTTTGGATAACCATCTCCAATCATTGACTTCTCATAAAGTCCAGAACTTCCGGTAATCACTAATCCTTTAACTAATTCGGGGTAATCTCTTGTAAATAATAGAGCAACATGACCTCCAAGTGAGTTGCCAACTAAAATAATTTCCTTTAGATGCTTAAATTTTATAAAATCATAAACATATTTTGCAAAGGTCTTGACATTAGTATTAAGTATTGAAACACTTTCAATTGGAAGTTCAGGCATTATTACTTTATAATTATTTTTTGGAAATTCTTCATAAACTCCCCTAAAATTACTAAGCCCTCCCATTAATCCATGAAGAATAACTATAGGCCTTCCATCACCATTCTCTATATAAGAAAACTCATTTTCAATAATTAGATTCTTTTCCATAACAATCTCTTTATAAAACAAATATATGGATAATGCTTTAGCTGAATTTTATTATGTATAAAATGTTATAAATCAATCAATTATAAGTTAATTAAAAAAATTATTAACAAAGTGGTAAAAAGTGGTAAAAAGTGGTAAATAAATTTTATATTTGATAAACTCAATATTAATGCAACACTTTATTGGCACATATGAATGCAAGGCTGATATTAAGGGAAGGATAATGTTGCCTTCGGCTTTAAAAAAGCAATTATCTAGCAAATTGGACAGAGGGTTTGTTTTGAAAAGAGCTGTATTTAATCATTGTCTAGAATTATATCCTCTTCTTGAGTGGGAGGAATTAATGAATCGTATAAATAAATTAAATCGATTTAATAAGAAAAATATTGATTTTATTAGAAGGTTTACTGCTGGTGTTAGGTTCATTGAGATAGACGTCTCTGGCAGAATATTAATACCTAAAGACCTAATTAATCATGCACAAATTTCAAGTAATGTAGTGGTTTCTTCTGCTGTGAATATACTTGAAATATGGGATAAAGGGCTTTATGAAAAAGCAATTAATGATGCAAAAACAGATTTTGGGGACTTAGCAGAAGAGGTCATGGGATCAAACAATAATGAAGATGTATCATAATCCTGTTCTTCTTGATGACTCAGTAAAAGGTTTAAATATTATCCCTAACGGAACTTATGTTGATGCTACATATGGAGGTGGAGGTCACTCAAGGGTAATACTAAAAAACCTGGGACCAAAAGGGAGGTTAATTGCATTTGATCAAGATAATGATGCACATAAAAATAAAATTATTGATAATAGATTAAAGCTAATTGAGTCAAATTTTAAATTTTTAAATAATCATCTTAATTATTTACAGATAAGTCAAATAGACGGGTTACTTGCGGACTTTGGTATTTCTTCATATCAAATAGACACAAAGACTAGGGGGTTCTCAATTAGATTTGATTATAAACTGGATATGAGAATGGATCAATCCCAAGATATAGATGCTCAGTATATTATAAATAAATATGACAGAGAAAAACTGGAAAAGATTTTTCAAAATTATGGTGAGCTTAGAAACTATAGAAGAATTGTCGACATAATTCTTTCAGAAAGAAAAAATAATGAAATTAAAACCTCAGGAGATCTTAAAAGGATTTTAGCGCCAATATCTAATAGCTCAGAAAAAAATAAATTTTTAGCAAAAGTTTTTCAGGCTATAAGAATTGAGGTTAATGATGAAATAAATATTATAAAATCACTTTTGATTCAATCTTCAAAAATATTGAAAAAAGGGGGGAGGCTAGTCTGTATATCATATCACTCTTTAGAAGATAGGTTAGTAAAAAGATTTATACAAAATGGAACTTTTGAGAGTGATGCAATATCTGATATATACGGAAATAAAGAATTGAAATTTAAAAAAGTTGGAAATCTAATAAGCCCGGATCAAAAAGAAGTTAGGCTAAATAATCGATCCAGAAGTGCCAAATTAAGAGTAGCAGAAAAAATATGAAAAGTTTTTTGTCATTTATAAATATAGATTTTTTAGTAAAGAAGGATTCAATTAAAAACTGGAAAATGATTGTTTTTCTGTCTCTGTTAGCCTTAATAACCATATACAGTGGTCACAGCACAGATAGAAAGGTTTATAAAATTTCATCATTAAAGAAAGAAATAAACATTTTAAATAATGAATTTGTTTCAAGCAGAACTTTATTGATGAAAATTAAAATGGAATCAAGAGTGACAAAAATATTAAACGAGAAGGGATTAGTTCCTTCAGAATATCCACCAATTAAGATTATCGTAAAAAACTAATTATGGCTAAAGGTAAGAGTAAAATTGTAAACAGAATGAATTTTATATTCTTCTTTTTCTTGCTATTCTCTGCCTTTTTAATTTCAAAAATATTCTACATACAAAATATTGAATCTGAATTTGAGGGTACAAGTATTTCACTTGAGACAATAAAGAATATTGAAGTAGAATCAACCAGAGGTAATATATATTCATCGAATGGCGACCTTATAGCATC
>Ga0208261_1000960_pt1 | contig 10648 bp, 11 predicted proteins | sample Knorr_S7_td_DCM__FD_185595 | JGI IMG/M metagenome (GOLD analysis project Ga0208261, IMG submission 185595) | Marine microbial communities from Southern Atlantic Ocean transect - Knorr_S7_td_DCM_ad_131m_LV_B (SPAdes) (version 3) | ecosystem: Environmental > Aquatic > Marine > Oceanic | place...
TTGGAATTAAAAGTTGAATTTCCCTCAGAGAGGGTCTGAATAAAATACCCTGTCTTCCTCTACCTTATCACGTACAAAGTTAAGCACGTTCATAAACTCTTCTACTGTATCACAACTCACTACATTTGATCTACCCTCATCAGAATAAAGATACACTTTTCTTCTGCTAGTATCAATCACACACTTAGATAATAAATCATCAGTCATTAGGACTATCCTCCACAGATTTACCTTCATATTCTACCACTAAATCATTAACATCTTTTCTTTGTGCCATGATGTGATAGAAACAATCTACTGGCATACCACCTTGAGATTGAAGATAGATTCTCCTTTCAATAGGTGATATTCTTTTTACTATAACATTTTGATGAGCACCTATTGGAGTAAGTTGAACTGTTAAGGTCTCATAATCAACCAATCCATCCCAATATTCTGGTAAATCTATTACATTCTTACCATTACACACTCTTCCTCTAGTATATACAGCATGTTCTGGTCCTTCTAAACATGCATGAGCAAGTCTATGACCTTCTTTAGTTGGGTGTTGAATATCAAATAGTTTAGTAGTAGCAACAATAGAACCAGACCATGTAGCATAACCTGCCTTCATTGTCCCTCCAATGGTCATATCACCACTGATTTCCATATCACCTGTCTGGTCTGTATCACCTATAATTTGAACATTACCTTTAGCTTTAAGAGCTTTATCAGGATGACTATTAGAATCTGAATTGTATTCAGCACCTACCATTAAGGTTGCCTCTACTGAACTATAATCAGTATCTTGCCCAATCTGTAGTGGACCTTCTACATATGCAGACCCTCTTATCTCTGACTCTCCTTTACCAAGTGCTTCTGGTTTACCACAACCAACAAACAATCTTTTTCCTATAAAGATGTTACCAAATTTCATTTGTTTCTTTCCTCATTAATAGATACTTGACCACCACAGGTCTTGGATGGTTTGCCTTTGGTGGTTCTGTCAGCAAAGTCAACCAACCCACCATAAACATTCATAATTCCTTTACCAATCATATCAACAGTAGATTCGGAAAATATTTTAGTAGATACTCTAGACTTTACATCAATAATCTGAGCATTCAATGCTATCTTATCATCAGCATCCATTAAAATGTTTCCTGTCCTACCATCAAATCCTTTAGCAGTAAGTTCAATTGACTCTGCTTCTAATTTAATCCTCCCTCTTGGTGCTTTGATTATTATATCACCATTCTCTGCTTCGTACCAGATGGCAGGAATGTTTCTTGGCGTCTCCTCTGGATCAACTGATGCTATAGCTGCAGCCAATTCATCTGGTGTTCCACCTATTGTTCTACCTATTGCATCACCAATACTCTTAGGAGGATAATTTACTATATCTTTACCTGATTTAACTGTGAAAGTTCCAGGACAATAAGATTTAGTAGACCCTTTAGTACCTTCTTCTGCACTACCAGTCTCCTCCATAACAATATAGTGACGTCCTCCATCAGGTCCACTCTGCAACATACAAGCAGCAATCTCGTTAGAGTCTCTAACATGACCAAAACTTAATTGCCCATGCTCAGTTCCAATATAATAGGGGTGAAAATTTTCTTTTTTAGACATTAAACTTTACCTACACAATCTATAACTTGGACAACATCACCAGCAGATACTAGTTGTTCTCCTATATCTCGTCCCACTCTATTTACCTTAAATACTGGCATCAATCTAGCATTATAACCTGTATCACTCTGAATGTAAAGGTCTGGGTCTTCATTAAATCCTACACCACCATTAATAACATCTACACCAATGATAGAACCTAATGCATCACACTTAATTTTAAACTCAGCACCATTAGAAGGTTCAATAACTACTTTATCAACTGAGCAATCATATCCAAAACCACCATCAATAATATTAACATCCTCTATCTCCAACACCACTGGATAATCTCCTGTTCCTGTTGTTGGGAAAGGACCACCTTTAATCCCTTCAGTGAAAGGAGGAGTAGTAATGTCTTCACACTCAGGTCCAGATATAATAACAGTCTTTCCTCCAGGATAAGTAACCTCATCACCAGGACACACTCTAACTATATTTCCTGGCTTATAAGGAGAATCATATGTTCCATCCTCTCTTTTCACAGTGGTCTCATCCTTCTCTGCCCATGTTCTTCCATCTCCTCCCTGACTTCCATCATAGTTTGGAATATAATCTATACCAGTATCATCCATAACAACTCTAACAACTTTCCCATCCTCAAGGATTGCTCTAGCCTTAGCCCCTCTTCCTCTGTCACATGCATCTATAATTTTAACTCTAGGAGGAGTTGAATAGTTTTGTCCAGGAAAAACAATATCTACTCCCAATACAGTGGTTAACATACTAACTATAGCATTACCTCTAGCACCATCTCCACCACCACCTATAAACTCTACAGTAGGAGGTCCACAAAATAGTGGTCCTACATTACAAGTATCCACAAACACATCATCAAAGTTAGCATTCTCAGCAACATCAGAAATAGCATCGCCAATATTAGCAATACCAGAAATAGCATCCTGAACTAAACCAGAAGCTTGTTTTGCCTTATCAAAAATAGAATTTAAATTAAGAGATGCAGTTATCTCAGGTCCATTAACTGGGTTCCACTCCTTCACATTAGAACACTTAGGATCTTGGTCACAAGAGAGGAATGAAAGAGCATCAGTAGCAAATCCCATTACATCATCAAGAGCAGAGGAAGCTACACCCATACCAGCAAGCAAAGCTTTAATAGGAGACATCACAGAATTTACTGCTCCATCTATCAGTCCACTAATCTTTCCAAGCAATGACCCTACAAAATTTTCAACAGCACACATAGGTGTGTTAATAAATTTATCCATTATCTGACTCAAGAAGTTTCCTACCATCCCAGTAAGATTCTTCATTATATTTTTAAAAGCACAAGCCAACTCACTATTAGCTTTGTCTGCTTCTTCCTTTACCTTCATTAATTCAGTAGGAAATACTTCATTATAAGTTTCACTTAAAGCATCATTAACTTTCTTTAAAGCATTCTTCTGAAGTTCAGTAGTTATTCTCTTAACATCTCCAGACATAGCCTTAATGGCATTCTGCTTTACCTTTTCTATTTCACTTTCTATATTATTAATCTTAGTAGATACTTTAGTCTCCCAATCAGTAGCAGTTTTTCTAATTCTCTCAGTTTCTGCAAGAACATTCTTTATCTCTCTCTGAATAGACCCCACTGGAGCCTGTTCACAATCAGTATTAGATGCTACTGTTGAGGTTTTCTTTTCATTTAAATACTGTTCTTTAGTAGCACCATCCTTAGTTCTAGCAGCATTAATAGTAGACTCTGCTATCTTTTTATTATTAGCCTTATCATTATCAACTTCTTCTGCTACTGCTACTGCTTCTTCTTCTTGTAAACGTAAATTATGTTGAGGAACTATATCTTTAGTATCAAACCCACTAAAAGGTGTGAATGCAGTGTCAGGGACATTCTTCATCACTGCAGTGTACTGGTTGAATCCAAGTACACCCATGATTACTGGTTGCTGTGCATCCTCACCATCTAAAAAGTATCCCTGTACAAAATCACCTTGCCTTAAATTGGGGGTGCTCATTGCACCACCAGATACTCCAGCAGTAACTGGAAGCATTACTGATGCCCAAGGAAGTTGTTCAGGTGGAAGGTCACCAGGTACTGCAGTATGATACCCCATGATTCTGACCTTATATCTAAAGTCAAAACCTGCCTGTTCCTCTGTAGTTCTAGTAGGAGACCCACCTAAATTGGCTGCCCACTGGGTCTGGGCTACAATCTGACCAATCCACCAGATGAAACCATCTCTTCCTAAGAAGTGAGTTTTTACAAGTCCGTTTTCAATCATTAATCGTCGTATACTCTACACTCTAATGAGTCTGGATGATTGTCACAATACACTTCTAAATGTTGGTCTTCATGTCTTGTATGCCAATCATTTATCTTACCTTCATTCTTATTTACTTCATCCTCTGAGTGAGCATGGAATGCATCATTGTGCATCTCTAAATCTGCTTCACTATATTCAATCATACCATGATTAATATGTTCTTTATGATCTTTAGGATCAATATAAACCTCATGGTCTAAATCGTGATTTGGAGTTTTGGTTGTCATAATTTTTAACTATCAGGGGTAAAGTTTTTTATTCCAAAAGTATCTCTCACAAGGGTTAAACTAGTATAAGTATCCTTTGGAGTAATACTATGACATAGACTAGATATCATATATAGTCCCCCACTCTTCTTATTTGGCCTAGTATTAGGTTCTGTAGATAATTGAGGGAACTCACAATAAATCATATCACCAGCACGGAGGCTAAAGTCTCCTGCTATCATAATATTTATTTTAACTAAGAACATTTGATTGTATCTCATTACCGATTGTACCATAGTTTTGGTAGCATCGTAAGTAGGATCAAAAGGACTATTCTTCCAGTTCTTTAACTGCTCTTCTATATCCTTACCAGGAGGAAGAGTTCCTACATCCAAAACTCTATTCATCACCCTAGAAATAGGTTTTCTAAACTCATCAGCAACAGAATCAAGATCATCCTTACCAGCATGTACTAACTTACCTTTACTTCCTGCTCCTTCATTATTATCAGCAGCACCACTCTCATCTATACTATAATTTCTTACTTTATAATTGAATGCATAGAAGTCAAAGAACAAAGTTCTATTAGCATAAGTTCCTGCTGTTAGATTACTCTGTAAATCAATGTCTCTATCAATTTCATAACTTAATATCTTACCTTTATATTCTCTAGGATTATCATCAGTATTAGTAAAAATATAATTACCCTTCTTTTTCTGATCAAACAAAGCATCAATAGATCTAAAATTAAATCCATCATGAGTTTCATAGAAAAGATATCCAGCACTACCTCCTATCTTACCTGCTTCTGCTGGAATAGATTTAGATGCTAACCAAGTACAAACATAAAAAGGTTTCCTATCATTACCTATAAAATTATAATTGATAGAAGTTTCATCTACAGTTACTTTCTTTTTAGTTTTTATACCAACATCAGCAGAAGTAGCTTCAGTAAGAATCTTCTTTACATTCTCAGATATCTTACCATCATATCTTTTACACACTCTACATTGCTCATTAGCAAACAACTCTCTTGACGTAAAATCAATAGCATAAACATCCTTCTGTGTTCCTGCTATAACATTCCTTACTCTGTTTACATATAATTTATTATCCTCTTTGAATTTTAATTTATGACCATCATGATCTTCAATAACAATATGAGAAGGTTCACCTCCACGTACAGGAAGTCCATCTAAGATTCCTACATTACCAAAAGATTTCTTACTACTTTCACCAGTCTCTGTAATAATAGCAGTTAAAGATACTGAATTAGATAACACATCCTCATAATATTTTATATCTACTATACCATCAGACGCATCAATACCCTCACCACCTTCTTGCTTAGCTTGAAACAATTCAAACTCTCTTATATTACCTGCTCTGGTAGAATCCTTACTTGCCATTCTTATACCTTATAAAGAGCTGCTGTAGATTGTAACTCATACTGACTATTTACTAAAGTTAATTTATCTACACCTACAGGAATGATTTGAGTACCTCCACCTGAAGATGTTGGAGATGCTGCTGCTTGCTCTCCACCACCATCTATCACTACAGTAGTATCATCTGCTCCATCTTCATATGATGCTGACTGAGATACATCTTCTACATCAGTATTAGGTTTACTCTCTGCCATATCTGCTGGTGGGAAGAAAGCATCTTTTAACATACCAACCCTATCAGGACCTCTTAATAACTTCCCCAATTTAATTCTACCAAGACTATTCTTAAACCAATTCATTACTTTCTTACCTCCAGAAAGTATCTGTATAAACTTATCTTTTAATTTCTTACCTGCTGCTTTCCATCCACCAGATTCACCAGAGAATCCAGTATATAAAACATCTCCTACAAATTCTCCAGCTATCTCACCCACTATCATTCCTATAGGACCTAATGCTAGTCCCAATCCACCACCAATAGCAGCACCAGCAGTCTTAAATAATGTTTGCTTCATGGGATCACCAGAAAGCATAGACATAAGAGCTACTAAAAGAGGACCAACAACTGGTATCTTAATTGCTTTAGCTCCCTTGGCCATAGATTTAAATAAAGTTTTTATTCCTGGTCCTGCTGCTGCTTTGCCAGCTTGCTTTCCAAATAATTTTCCTATAATTTTACTAATTCTACCACCAACATTTTTAACAACATTCTTTGCTTTAGAACCTACATTCTGCACTAAAGTCTTCCCTTGATTTATTATTGTGCCAGCAGATTTGGTTGTGTTAGTAACCATCTGAGCTACTTTTGGAAATGCTTTAACACCTGCATTTACTATAGTCCTTACAGCATTATCAACAATTCCTTTAGCCCATTTCACCATACCAAAAAGTTTACTTCCTACTGCCTTAAATCCTTTAAGAACTAAATTACCAAGGGATTTAAATGGACGCAGTGCTAAGTTAAATGCCTTACCTATACCAGCCTTAAGTGCTTTAACTCCTTTAAGTAAGGTAGGCAATCCTTTCTTAATAGCTTCAATACCAATTCTAAATGCTAAGATAACATCCCTTGCTCCTCCCATCAGAGCAGCAATCAATGAACCAAGGAGAGTCATGGTAGCAAACTTAGCCATCCTTGCTAAGAAATTATCAGCTACATCTTTAGCTCCACTCAATGGACCTTTCTTTTTCTTTGGTTTCTTTGCTTCTAATTCTGCTTCTCTATCATCTTTCTTTATCTTAGCATTGATTAATCTTTGATCTTCAATCCTAGCTAAAGTAGATTCTTTATTATCATTTAAAGCAAGTTTAACTGACTCCACACTAGTCTGAATACTATTCAATGAATCCATAAACTTAGTGAGACCTAACTCTGCAGCCCCCTTACTACCACTCTTAACTATCTCTCCACCTGCTTCTGTCTTAGAAAGTTCACCTGCTGGACTAGGAACTAGATCTGCCTTAGGTCTAAGAGATAAAGCACCTCCCTTCTCATCACCACCAAACATTTTCTTTGCTATATCTTTTCCCTTCACCTTCTTCTTTTTCACAGTTGCTTTGACGGCTTTCTTCGTCATACTCTTAAGCAACTGCTTACCTATATTCATTAATATTTTTCCTGTTATTGCTGGCATCTTAACTCATTATATTATAGAGTGATTTGACTACAGGAATAGTCATATTATTAGGGTCAGTAGAAGAAAATCTACGATTTTCACCAGAACTACCTGAAGATGCTACTCCTCTAGGAGCACGAGAACCTCCACCTCCACCTATTACTACTACCTTTCCACCCTTTTTAGAAGGAGTTCCAATCTCAGGCACTACTCCACCACCAGCAAACTTCATCATCTTAGGTACATTAGTTCCACCACCTGCTTTATTCATTGCCATTAAATTATCAGTACCAATCTTATCAACAGCACCTTTACTCATCACAAACTCACCAGGAGTTAGCATTGCAGGAACTGTATCTCCAGTTCCAGAACCAGGAACCTTACCTCCTTTATTATATCCCATGATATTATTAGGAGCAGTATTGATAACATTATGACCCATACCAAGAAGATTGTTTGTTGGGTAAGGAGCAGCATATCCACCTCCACCAAATCCTTGGGTTTTAACATTAGGAGACACTCCATCTACACCATCTAATCCTGCATCTCCCATACCATCTGCACCATCCATCCCTATAGATGCCACACCATCTACACCAGATTCCCCATCAATACCACTCAATCCAATACCACCATCCATTCCATCCTGACCACTAACTACTCCACCACCAGCCATTCCTACTGCTTCATTCTTAGCCTGTGCAGTTTCTGATAAAGGTATAAACTGAAACTCAGGAGGACCAGGAACAAGAGGAATTTCTGGTGCTTTTACAGGAGGTATCTTAAGTAACCCAGTTGCTGCATTAAGAGCATCAAGTAATGAAGATACTCCTTTATTAATACCACCTATAATAAAATTCAATGGCGCGCCAGTAATCTTCCACAGTCCTTTCATTACTGTATTAACCATTCCAATAATTAAATTAAAAAATCTTTTAATAGGGTCTAAAAGTTGAGCAGGATCTCTAAGAAGAGTTAATACTCTATTGATTACTGACCCAACAAAGGTCATCATTACAAACTTGACTAATTTATTAAGAAAATTTCCTACTGGTTTAGTAACACTCTCAAGCATCTTATCTTTTAATCCACCTTTCTTATCTTCTAAATCCTTTTCTCTTTTCTTTTTCTTATCTGCAAGAATAGCTTGCCTTATCTCCTCATCTTTATCCTCAGATAAATCATTAGCCTCCACTAATGAATCTTTAATTGCTACTACATCTGCATTAATAGTATCTAATTTTTCAACCACTTCTCCATTTAAAAATGCAATAACATCATCCTTCTTATCCTCACCACTCTTCTCATCAACATCAGATTTTATATCATCAGCACTAAACTTCCCTCTACCAGGAAGAAGTTTGGATGCCTTAATAGTAGTCTTCTTTTCTTTGGGTTCAACTTTTCTAGATTTTTTTACCTTCTTTATTTCTTCTATTAAAATTCCTATGCGAGGATCTCCAGCATCTTTATTTGTTAATATTATTATTGCTTCTTTAAGTGATCTTTTATATCCATCTCCTTCAAGCTCGTCAAAATCATATCCCATTTCCTCTAGGATATCTAAGACAGGATCAACTGTTGGACGAGTGCTAGGCATTACCTTGTTGTTGCTTTAATTTTTCATCTTCAAGATGTTGTTTCAACATACCAATGTAAATGTCCCTCTCCCAAGGGATTAAGTTTTCAATCTCTGTTAATGAATATTTATGGTACTGCATTAAAGAGAAATTAATTTTATAATAACTCTCTAAACTCATATGTACCATACCTAAGCGAAAAAAGACGATAACCCTTCCAATACTACAGTGCTTTCAACTTTTGTCTTAGGATTTTTAAAGGTGACACTATGAGATAACTTAGGCATTGTCTCAAAGAACTTTTCAATCTCCTTAAACTGCATACTATTCATCTGTTCAAGAAATTCTTTCACTTCTTTCTTAGTACAATCAGAAGTAGACCATACCTCCTCTTCATTATAAATTTTATCAATACAAGATGCAATCAAATCAAATGACTGATCCATGCTCACCTCTTCAGTAAAATCAAAATTACTTTTAATGAATTGATCCAATGATGGATACTTCATCTCCATTACCAATTCATTATCTAACTTAACCTTGTTAGTATGCTCTTCACTCTTTTGTATTTTTATATCATCTATATTAATAGTCACTGGAACTTCAGTCACCTCATCATCAGGAGCAATAAGATTAACTTCAACTTCCTCACCAACAGACTTGCCTCTTATATTAAGGAACAAAAATTCAATATCAAAAGTAGGAAGGTTCTCTACCTTCACTCCTCTACTCTGAATACAATTTTTCAATACAGTTTTAATTGCAGTTGAAATATCTTTTGTACTCTCAGTTTCTAATGCTAAGACTAATAATTTTTCTTCTTTAACTAGGAATGGTCTGTATTTAACTTTCTTTCCTGTAGATGGCAACTCAAGTTCATAAGTTGGCGTAACAATGGTAGGTAATGGCATAATAATTCTTTCAGTGTCTTATTTAGAAACGTTCGTTTCCAAACTCATCAGTAAATCCACTAGGTTCATCTTCAATATCTCTCCAAGTATCAATTCTCTGAGGAACTTTATTAACTATCATATCTCTAGTCATTCCTACAGAGAAATCATCAGTAGAAGATGTTCTAAAAAGAGATTGTCTTCTTTGCTGAACATATCTAATAAAATTAAATGATACATTACATTTTAAAACCTGACTATCTTCATATGAAACTGGAATAGCAGTTAATGATAAAGGAAACGCACTTACAAAAGTATAATCAAGAGTAGTTCTAGCAGTTCTTACACTTCCTCCAGACCCTCTATTAACTCTACCAATTTGATTAGCACTATATTCTCTCATAAAATGGTCTCTCTCAAACTTACTTAAGTAAATATTATTCTTATATGTGTTGGGGTAAGCCATTCTATGACTTACATAAGGGTCTTCATAAGTTTTTGTATTATCAACTCCAGTAATATAATCCATCCATGCTTCTATCATTTGTATCACTTGATAATCTCTATCAACATAAAAAGTCAATGACAAAGCTTCATCATACAATCTTCTATAAGCCATCTTCTCAGTCACACCAGCATAATCATTATTAACTTCATGAGTAGTTAAACTAGAACCTGGAAGAGATGCTTCACAACACATCAAACTAATATTATCATAATCATAAGAACCTAATGACAATCTACTTCTTACTGCTTGAGGAACGGGCAAAGTCAATCTATATAAAGAAGATTGTGCTACATTAAGCAACCTCGACTTTATCTTAGATACCGTTAACCTTTCTGGCCTGACACCTGCCATCTATAAATATTTTAGATTATATATTATGTATAAGAGATGGCTGAAAGTATTAAGAGTAGGTACAAACCAAAGCACCCTCGAAAGTATCAAGGCAATCCAAATAATATAATATGT
>Ga0208261_1000961_pt1 | contig 10642 bp, 7 predicted proteins | sample Knorr_S7_td_DCM__FD_185595 | JGI IMG/M metagenome (GOLD analysis project Ga0208261, IMG submission 185595) | Marine microbial communities from Southern Atlantic Ocean transect - Knorr_S7_td_DCM_ad_131m_LV_B (SPAdes) (version 3) | ecosystem: Environmental > Aquatic > Marine > Oceanic | place...
GAGACATAGAATTATTAAAGGAAATAAAAGCAGAAGGTAACCTAGTACAAAGGATTTATTTCATGGTCAGCGATGGAGAGCCTGCCACTAGGCTCCTTCAAGAAGGTCCAACAATAGATCCAGATCACTTTTTAACTATTAGATCTATAAAAATGTATGCCGATGGAGCTTTAGGTTCAAGAGGAGCAGCATTAATCGATAAATATCAAGATTATGAAGGAAAGGGCGTTTTAATCTTTTTAGAGGAGGAAACGATACCTAAGTTAGAGAAAGCTCTTGAGGTAGGTATTCAGATAGGAACACATGCTATAGGAGATTTAGGAAACCAAATTACTTTAGATTGGTATGAAAGGGCGTTTAACGCAATCGGCGAAGACCAGAGAGTTATTTCTTCTCCAAGATGGAGAATCGAACACTCTCAAATTATTACACCAGAGGATCAAAATAGATTTTTTGAATTAGGGATCATTCCTTCTATGCAGCCTTCTCATGCAATAGGGGATTTACATTTTGCAGTTGATCGATTAGGTATGGAAAGAATAAACAATGCTTATGCCTGGAGGGACTTAATTGATAAAGGATTGATTATAGCGGGAGGTTCTGATGCTCCTGTAGAAATTGGAGACCCCAGAATAGAATTTTATGCTGCAACTTCTAGAAAAGACTTAACAGGCCATTATGATGATGGATGGAATCTTGATCAAAAAGTAACAAGAGAAGAAGCTTTAAAAATGTTCACTATTTGGCCTGCAATAGCAGCGTTTCAGGAAGACATTAGAGGAACTCTTGAAGTAGGTAAATTAGCAGACATTACTGTCTTTGATAAAGATCTTATGACCATTCCAGAAGAAGAGATTATGTCAGCTAAAAATGTTTTAACTATCTTAGATGGAAAGATAGTCTTTCAAGACCTTTAAAAAAAGGGTGCATAAAGCACCCTTTTTCTTTGACTATAATTATTAAAAATCTAGTCCAGCTCTAATGTAATAGAAAGCACCGTTGAATCCTAGAGGAGCAAATTCAGGATAATCGGCTCCACAACAAGTAACTCCAGTATCTTTATCAGGATACTCATCAGTAATATTTTCAGCTCCAAAAGTAATTTGGTAAGAACCAAAATCTCTAGTTGCTTCAATATCTAGTTGCATCTGATCTCCAAGAGTTGTTATGTCTGGATTTCCATAATCATTAAGTCCAAAATAGTATTCAGACTCTCCTACATGCATATACCTCGCCATGATGGTCCAATCCCCTGTCATGTGAACCGCAGTAAGATTGTATCTATTCTCAGGCAATAGTGCTTCTAGTGCATTAATTCGAGAAGCGCTCAATAAAGAAGATTTATCAACTTCTGTGTCTGTTTTGTTGTAAACAAAACTGAAGTCTGTTGATCCTCCTAGCATTTCAGTTGAGTAAGTAGCTACTAGATCAACACCCGATGTAGTTGTATCAAAGTCATTAGTGAAGAACCTAAAACTTTGCATATCACTTGCACCAGGAACTTTGTCTGCAATTAATTGAGCTCTTTGAGCATCAGTAAGACCAAAGTTACCTGTAAGGGCTATACGATCTTCAATTTCTATATTGTAAGAGTCAATAGTTATATTTAATGCATCAGTTGCATCCCAAACAATACCAAAACTCCTATTTTTTGATTCCTCTGGTTGAAGAGGTGTAGCTCCTGCAGTTACCGCAATCTGATTAGTAGGTGAAATTGTTCCTTGTTGAACTAGCTCTCCAGTACCAGATACCGATGCAGTGGTTACATTTGAAACATTAGATTGACCAGGAGTTGGTGCCCTAAAGCCACCACTGGCAGTTGCTCTAAACTTCAAACTATCAGATATTTTATACAACATTGAAAACTTACTATTTGTAGTAGTTCCAAAAGTATCAAAGTCTTCAAACCTTGTAGCAAAACCTAGCAATAAGTTATCAGAAATATCTGCTTCTAAATCTATATAAAAAGCATAGTTTGATTGATCCCAAGAACCAGCAATGTCAGGTGTAAATCCTGCAAAGCCATTTGATCCAATTCCAAACCCTTGAGTAAAGTAAGGACCAGTAGTGAAACTAGCAACATCTCCATTAATGATATCAAATTGTTCTTCTCTCCATTCAAATCCATAAGCAAAGTTAAGATCATATGAATCCATAGGAATAACTCTTACAAAATCTGCATTAAAGTTTTTCTCTAATTGAACATAGCTACCAGGATTAAATTTAGTTGGTGATTGTGGTCCAAGAGAAGGGTTCACAGTATTCATTATTGTGAAGTCAGCTCTGTTTTCACCTAAGTGAACACTTATGTCAAAATCTGTTCCACTTCCAAGAGTTCCAGAAACTCCTGAAGCAATAGACCAGTCAGTCACATCACCACCAAAGCTAGGCGTAAACCCACCTGGAAATAGTTCATTAAAGACAAAGCAATTAGAGTCATTTAGATAAGCGTCTAAAGCTGCACCAGTTAAAGAAATTGTAGCATCTACATTAGAAGCACAAGTTCTAGCTCCACCAGCTGCTTCACCTGCATCTGCTATTAACCTAATGTCACTACCATTATCATAAACACCTGTTCTGTTATTAGGATTCCTGAAGAAGAAACCACCCATAACATTTTTCTCATGGTAGTTTGCAAACATATAGAATCTTTTAGAATCATCTAGATCAAGACCGATGTTTGCTACAACTTTGTAGTCATCACTTACTTTAGGAGATCCCCATACTTGAGCTTCTCCATTTCCAAAAGGATGTTCCCATACGGGCACTCCAGCTGCTTTTAAAGCAGCAGCATCACCACGTTGTGAACTTCTGGCTGTTGGATCAGCTTCTTGAAATTCCATAGAAAGGTTAGCAAATCCATTGGCAGTAAAAGGCATACCAACGTTTGCAGCTACTTTCCAAGTTTCACCATCTCCATCAGTATATTCTCCTCGCTTAATCTCAAGTCTCGTTCCTTCTGAATTTTCTTTAAGAACAAAATTTAAAATACCCGCAATAGCATCTGACCCATACTGAGCAGCTGCACCATCTCTTAATACTTCAACTTTTTGTAAAGCTATAGAAGGAATGGCAGAGATATCTGGGCCTTGAGCTCCATCAGCGATGCCGCCCCCAAGGAAAGAAATTACTGCTCCTCTATGTCTTCTTTTTCCATTAACTAAAATCAACATATTATCTGGAGGTAATCCTCTTAAGTTAGATGGACGAATTAAAGTCGCAGCATCACTTATAGGTTGAGTGTTAACATTAAAAGAAGGTACTAAGGTTCTAATCATGTAGTCAAGATCCGTTCCACCCTGATTCTTAATATCAGAGCCTGATATTACATCAACAGGTGCAGGCGAATCTCCTACAGATCTTGCATCTCTCCTTGAACCTACAACTACAACTTCTTCTTCAGCTTCTTCTGCAAAAGAAATTGAAGGAAAAGTAGGCATAAGTAAAAAAGGTAAGGAAAAAACAAGACCTTTTAATATTTTTATTTTTTTCATATTAATACCAAGTTAGTTAGTAAACGGAGCAGTAGAAAGAATTAAAATATAAGACCAAAAACGACTCCCCATTAACATCATTATATTGCACTTTCGGCATAAAAACATTTTCAATTAGAAAAGAATATAGAATAAAGATTTACCTTTACAATTTAGAGTAATATAAAAAATATGAGGAAAGAGATGGATGATAATTTTTTCATGGAAGAGGCTCTTAAAGAAGCAAAAAAATCTTTCGACGCAGATGAAGTCCCTATTGGGGCTGTAGTAGTTTTTAAAGATCAAATAATAGGGAGGGGTCGAAATAAGGTTATACGAAATAATGATGCTTCAAGTCATGCAGAGGTTGTGGCTATTAGAGATGCATCTAATCAGATGGGGAACTATAGGCTTAATAACTGTCTTCTTTATACAACTCTAGAGCCTTGTATGATGTGTTCAGGTTTAATTATTCAAGCCAGGATAAAAAAAGTAATTTACGCTGCTTTAGACCCTAAATCTGGGGTAGTAGAAAGTAATGACAAGGCCTTAGAAAAAGAATTTTTAAACCATTTTACGGAATTCTATAAAGGTCCATTAGGAAACGAAAGTTCCAAGTTATTAAAAGACTTTTTTAAATTGAAGAGAGTTTAGATTTTAAAATTAGCCCAAATAGGAGCATGATCAGAAGGTTTTTCCATTCCTCTAGCTTCATAATCTATACCAACATCTTTTAAAACACTTTTTAAATTTTCAGTTATCCAGATCTGGTCAATTCTAAGACCTCTTTTAGGCACATCATTAAACCCTTTGCTTCTATAGTCAAACCAACTATATAAATCATCTACATCAGGGTTTATTAATCTAAATGAATCTTCTAAACCCCATTTAGTGAGATTCTTCAACCATTCTCTTTCCTCGGGAAGAAAACTACATTTACCTGCACTAAGCCATCTTTTTCTATTTTGTTCTCCGATACCTATATCTATGTCCTGAGGTGAAATGTTTAAGTCACCCATAAGAATAAGGTTTTGATTAGGGGAGTGATCGCGCTTTAAGTGCTTTATTAAATCTTTATAGAATTTTTCTTTTGCAGGAAATTTTATAGGGTGCTTTCTCTCCTCTCCTTGCGGAAAATATCCATTTATTACGAAAATAGGATCTTTTTTCGTTTTAAACTCTCCCCATATTAATCTTTTTTGAGAGTCTTCATTATCTGATGAAAATCCTTTTCCAGAAGAAATTAGATTTTTTTTATAAAGTAAAGAGACACCATAATGACCCTTTTGCCCATGTGTAATGGATTTAAATCCCATTTCTTCAATCATTTCATGAGGATATTCATCATCGTGAACTTTAGTTTCTTGGAGTCCAATTACATCCGGCTTATGCTTTTTAATTAAGAATTCCAATTGATGAGGTCTTGCCCTAACGCTATTTATATTAAATGAGATTACCTTCATTAACTTGCTTCCTTGGTTAGAATTATTGCGGGATTAAAGGAGTAATGTATGAAATCGGCCATGACATTAGCGGCCTCATTTAACACTTCTTCTTCTAAATCTAGTTGTTTTATTAAGTCTTCATCTCTATCAAGGTAGTCTGAATAGGAGCTATATGTATTTAAACCCAGTTTTTTTCTTAATTCATTTTCCATAGACAAAATAATATTTTCATATTCTTCTTTTTTAGTTTTTCTATCTTCTAAGTTTATTGAAATCCATTTTTGGTTTTTTCTCTCATCTCTTAAATCCATAAGTTTTTCATAGTGTTCAAAAAGCAAAGATTTTTTTACTCTTTGATCGCTCATTTTTTTTAAAAGGGGCAATGATGACCCTAATCTATTAAAGTTTTTGAATCTTGTAGAAGTAATTTGATCATATTTTAGAGCTTGAGGTAATAACCCCTCACCAACTTCCTCTGAATCAATAAGACTAGGAAGAATTAAGTTTGGTTGGATGCCTTTACTTTGGGTACTTCCTCCTGAAACCCTATAAAATTTAGATTCTGTGAATTTTAATTGACCTTTGGAAACAGCTTCTAGTCTTTGAACAGTTCCTTTGCCAAAGGTTTCTGTTCCTAGTATTAAGCCTCTTTTATAATCTTGTATAGCTCCTGCCAATATCTCAGATGCTGAAGCACTCGCTCTGTTAACTAAAATAATAAGAGGATCATCGTAAGTTTGGAAGCCTCTTACTCTTCCTATTCTATCTATTCTTCCATTTGAGCTTTTTACTTGAACTTTAGTTCCTCCTCCTAGAAATAGATGTGCAAGAGCGTTGGCTTCTAATAAAGATCCCCCTCCATTATTTCTAAGATCTAAAATTAAGCCATCGACAGATTCTCGCTTTAGTTCTTGAATTAATTTTTTTACGTCTTTACTTGAACTTTTATAATCGTAAATACCTCGATTGTAAGCTTCAAAATCCATATAAAAAGCTGGAAGTTTAATAACCCCTAGATTCAAGGATTGACCATTTTTATTTACACTGATGATTTTCTTTTCAGCATCTTGATCTTCTAATTTAACGTTTCCTCTTGTTATTTCTATGATTTCAGTTTCATTATCTGGAGATGAGGCAGGAATGATCTCTAGTTTTACCTTAGTTCCCTTAGGACCTCTTATCAGATTAACTACATCATCTATCCTCCAGCCAATTACATCTGTCAATTCAATATCTTTTTCTTGACCTACGGCAACTATTCTATCTTCAGCCTTAATTGTTTTAGATTTTTCTGCCGGCCCTCCTGGAACAAGAGAAGAAATGGATGTATATATACAGTCACTGGTTAAAAGTGCACCTATTCCTTCAAGAGAGAGGCTCATTTCTATTTCAAAATCTTCCGTTCTTCTTGGAGAAAAATATGAAGTATGAGGATCATAGGAAGATGCAATAGAGTTTATGAAGAGACCAAATACATCCTCATTTCTTGTCTGCAAAAAATTGTTTCTTTGACAGGTTATTTGCTTAGATAATTTAGTTTTAACTTCTTCATCCTTATTCCCATTAATTAATAGTTGAATAACGCTACTCACGAACTGGTTTGTCCATAGAACAAAAAGTTCTTCTTCAGATTTCAACCAAGGAGCTTCACTACGGTCTACCAACATTCTTATATCTTGATTTAGATTTAAAGTTTTAATTTCTTGCAATAAAGCTAAATGTAGATCAGACCTCTGTTTGTATCTCTTTTGATAAACTTTAAATAAATTAAAAGAGTTACTAAGTTGTGAATTTAAGAGGTCAGGCTTAGTGTTCTCCAGTTTTGTAGTCAATACTTCGTCCTCTAGCAAGAAAGACCTAGTAGGATCTAATCTTTCTAGATAAATTTCGTTAGCTTTTATATAGATTTCCTCATAACCCTTTTTTGTGAAATGGTTTTTTTCAAGTAAGAAAACTATTTCTTGTGCTAAATCAAAGTCTTCTTCCGAATAAACTATGTCTTCAGAAAGAGCATTATTAGAGAAACTGATAATTATCAGAGAAAGGAAATATATTTTTCTTATTCTGATTAATTTACTCATTTATTGATATTTAGAATATTAGAGGGATTCTTATTTCTATAATTTCAGATTACTATATCTTCTATTTTAAGGAAAATGAATAAAGACAACTATAAAAATTTAGGGATCAAACCATATCAAAAAGGACTACTTGATTTAGGTAATGATATTTATTGCTATCTTCAGCCAGATGGCGGATGGGGTTGGAGTAATGCTGGACTCATAGTTGACGGCGATGAGAGCTTAATTGTTGATACTTTATTTGATGAAGACTTAACAAAAAAGATGCTAAAAGAAATGAAGAATGCAGAGCCAAAAGCTATGAAAAATATAGTAGCTCTGGTAAATAGCCACTCAAATGGCGATCATTGCAATGGTAATAATTGTGTAGACACTAAAGAAATCATATGCAGTGAAGCAGCTTTACAAGAAATGGCCCATGAGTCTCCTGAAATTATGGCTAACTTAATTGATAACGCCCATAAGATGGGAGAATTAGGTAAATACTTCTTAGATTGCTTTGGTCATTTCAACTTTAAGGGGATTACTCGAAAGTTACCTAATAAAACTTTTAGCGGAAAATCAGAACGAAATGTAGGAGATAAGCGTATAGAGTTGATTCAAGTAGGTCCAGCACATACTAATGGAGATATTCTTGTTTACATTCCAGAAGATAAAACTGTATTTACAGGAGACATATTGTTTATAGAGGGTCATCCCATACTATGGGCAGGGCCAGTTAAAAACTGGATAAAGGCATGTGATCTAATTTTATCAATGGATGTAGATTTTGTTGTACCTGGTCATGGCCCTGTAACAGATAAAAGAGGTGTAAGGGCGGTAAGAGGTTATTTAGTTTATTTAAGAGATCAAGCAGAACTAAGATTTGAAAATGGCATGAGCCCTTTAGAGGCTTCAAGAGATATTGACATGAGCCAATTTGAGTCATGGGGAGATGGAGAAAGGATTGCAGTAAATGTTAATTCCTTATACAGGGAGTTTAAACAAGAAACTCTGAGAGAAGACATGACAATACTATTTTCTCAAATGGCGGAGCTAGCAAATAAATGAAAAAAGACAAACTCGAGTTTTTTTATGATTGCAGCAGTCCTTGGACATATTTAGCCTTTTCTGAAATAGAGAATTTATCAAATAGACATAATTTAGAACTTATATGGAAGCCAATTCTAGTTGGAGGAGTTTTTAATTCTGTTAATCCTAGTGTTTATGAGAGCAGGGCAAATCCAGTAAAAGAAAAAAGAGATTACTCGAATAAAGACTTACAAGATTGGTGTAAGGTTAGAAATATAGAAATAAATTGGCCTAAAGTTTTTCCAGTTAATAGCGTAAAAGCAATGAGAGGAGCTTTTTATGCTATAGACAAAGGGGTCATATCAGAATATACCTCTAAAGTTTTTTATAGTTATTGGACTGAAGGCAAAGATATTTCTCAACTTTCCATCCTCTCAGAAATTATAAATTCACTTAATATGAATGAAAGTGAGTTCTTTTCTTTTATTGAAAAAGATTCGACCAAGGAAGCATTAAAATTAAATACACAAGACCTTATGGATAGAGGAGGTTTTGGATCTCCAACTATCTTCTTAAATGAATCGAATATATTTTTTGGTAACGACAGATTGCATTTGATAGACTATATTTTGACTAATACTGATTAAATTTTAGACATATTAATTAGATTAAATCTGAAAAATTGGGGGTAATTAGGTAAACATCATGAAGTTGATAAAAAAAACTACATTCTTAAGTATTTTGACTTATAGCATGAGTGTGAGCGGGTATGATCCCGACCCTATTGCTTTAGAAATACTTTTAGATCAGAACACCTGTAATGTTTCAAGGTCAAAACCTTTATCAAATTCTTCAGACAGAAAAATAAATTATATTGCTAAAAACTACAAGGATAGTTCTACCCAGCTTCGAATAGAAGAATTGGCAAAAGTTTCTTCTTTAGGTTGTTTCGAAAGCTATAACTTAACTTTCTTTTATGCATTAATTACGTACCAAAATCAAGACTACAATGAATCTGCAAAACTTTTTGATAAATTACTTCAATATGAAGGTATTAGCGAAAATAATCAAAAAATAATTGATTCAAGAGTTAAAAGGCTTAAAAAACAGATAAGACTCGCATTAGAAACTGAGCGACAAAGGCTACAAAGAGAAGCCGAAGAAAAGGCTGCAAAAGAAGAGGCCCAAAGAATAGTCGAAAGAAATAAAGAGGTAGAGAGACAAAAAAAGGAAAGAGAGTTAGAGAGGAGATTAAGAAAAAAACTTGAAGAAGAAGCAAAAGCTAAGGAAAGAGAGTTAGAAGAAAGAATAAAAAAAGAAATAGCGGAAAGAAAAGCAAAGGAAGAAGAAACTAGACAATTAAAAGCAAAAATAGAAGATCAAAATAAGCAACTTGAAAAAGTAGAGAATGAAGCGACAGAGGCTTTAGAAATAACTCAAGCTATTGATGATTTTAAAGATTTAGAAAAACTTTTTAATCTTTCCTACGAACTTTCAGATAGGAGTGAGGTTGTAAAAGGTGTAATTGAATGCGAAAAAGATTTTAAGAATGATGAAATAAATAAAGGCAGAAGTAATGTAAAGCTTAAGTGTTACTCAGATGGAGTTACTTTATATTCGGAAACAAATTATAAAGATGGTAAAAAACAAGGCGAAGAGAAATCATATTTTAAAGATGGGAAGTTAAGAACCAGGAGCAATTTTAATCTAGGAAAATTAGATGGACTTTATGAAGTCTATAGTTTATTAATTGAAGACCAGGGTGATGATAGTGAAATATCTGTCACTCACTACAAAGCCTTTCAAGGCTACTACAGCGAAGGAACTAAGCAAGGAAAGCATGTCTATTATTTTTCTAACCAACGTTTAGGTAAAAGAGAATTTTATGAATCTGGAGTTCTAGAAGGTGAAGTTGTTTCTTATTTTAAGAACGGTCAACTAGAAGAAAGAACAACATATAAAACAGGAGTTTTTGATGGTCGATTTGAAAGATACTTAGAAGATGGACAGCCTGTGATAATTTCAAATTTCAAGAATGGACTTAAAGATGGTCAAGAAGAGATTTATCACAAAGAGACCGGACAAGTATTGTCTAGGATAAATTATCTTAGAGGTGATTTTAATGGGCCTTTTGAAGAATTTTACTCAGATGGTGTGGCTAGGTTGATTGGAGAGTTTAGCAGGAACAAGCGAGTTGGACTTTGGGAGGCATTCTTTAATGATGGAACTCTGCAGTTACAAACTAAGTATAGAAACGGAAAACTGAACGGAATAATGGAACAATATTATGAAGAAGGAACATTGAAGGTAAAAGTTAAGTATTCAAATGATAAAAAGAATGGTGAGGAAGTGTTCTTTGATAAAGAAGGCAATGTTAAAAACATTACTTCTTGGAGAATGGGGAGAGTAAAACCAACTAACTGAACTTTAAAAAGTTATAACAACTTTACCAATTAACTTTCTTTCCTTAAGAAACTCTATTGCCTTTTTAGATTCTTTTATTGTAAATTCTTTACAGATATAGGGTTTAAAGGCTCCAGTTTCGGCAATTTCTCTGATTGCTTGATTATTTTCTTCTCCCTTAACAGGATCTCGTCTTCCATACTCACCAGCCCGAACTCCTATGATGGAA